>Ga0182792_1000314_pt1 | contig 47293 bp, 39 predicted proteins | sample Passage237B_FD_130497 | JGI IMG/M metagenome (GOLD analysis project Ga0182792, IMG submission 130497) | Cellulose adapted compost microbial communities from Newby Island Compost Facility, Milpitas, CA, USA - Passage2 37B (version 2) (version 2) ...
CGGTGCCGCCCGATCGCCATTACGACGTGACCCGGGAGATCGATCTGGTCGAGGAAGTCGGCCGGATCAGCGACCTCGACCGCAACCTGCCGGCCACCCTGCCCTCGGGTGCAGGTCGTCCTGGTGGCCTCAGCCGTCAGCAGACCCTGCAGCGGCGGGCCGAGGACTCCCTGCGTGAATCAGGTTTCGACGAGATGGTGGGGTGGAGCTTTACCGACCCCGGCGAGATCGAGCGGTTGCGGCTCGAAGCCGATGACCCACGGTCCCATCCGGTCAAGCTGGCCAACCCGCTCTCGGAGGATCAGTCGGTGATGCGGACGATACTGCTCGGCTCGGTGCTCGGCGCCGCCCAGCGGAACCTCTCTCGCGGCGCCGACCGGGTTGCATTGTTCGAGTCCGGCCGGGTCTACCTGCCGGCCGGCGAGTTCGGGCCGGGCCCGCTGGGGGGAGATTTCCCCGGCAAGACGCGGCCCCCGTCGAATGAGCCCCAGCATCTCTGCGCGGTGGCGGTCGGCTCGATCGACCCTGCCTCCTGGCAGGCCGATCCCGCCGCCACTGACTTCTACGCCCTGAAGGGCGTGCTGGAACACCTGTCCGGGGGTCTCGGGACCGGGGTCACGGTCGGGCGGATCGCCGGAGAACCGACCCAGCCATTCCTCCATCCGGGCAAGAGCGGATCGGTCCAGCTCAACGGCGAGACGATCGGCTGGATCGGCGAGATTCATCCGCTGGTTGCTGCCGAATATGACCTCGACGGAGCGGTCGCCTTCGAGATCGCGCTGGCCGAGCTGCTGGCCGCCAGCCCGGTCGGCGAAGAGGCGTACGTCGATTTCACTCCGTTCCCGCCGGTCGACCGTGACCTGGCGGTGCTGGTCGCCGATGACCTACCCGCGGCGACGGTGATCGGGACCGTGGAGGGGTCTGGCGGCGATCTGCTGACGGGCGTCTCCGTCTTTGATGTCTACAGCGGCGAAGGGGTCGGCGAAGGCGAGAAAAGCCTGGCCTTGAGGCTGCGCTTCCGGGCACCGGATCGCACCCTCAGCGACGAAGAGATCGACCCGCTGGTCGGCGGAATCGTCGAATCTCTGGCCGGCATCGGAGGAAAGCTCCGTGGCTGATCCTGCGCAGCCGATCTCATCCGAAGGGGTGAAAGCGCGGGTACTGGTCGCGGGGGCGACCGGATATGCAGGGGCGCTGGCAGCCGAGCTGGTCTGGCAGCACCCCCGGCTCGAGCTGACCGCGGTTACCGGCCGCTCCGAGACCGGCACCCGCTTGAACGAGCTCTATCCGCGTTACGCCGTGCCCCTGGCCCTGAAGGAGCTCGAGGAGGGGGACTTCGAAGGTGCCGACGTGGGGATCGTCGCCTACCCGCACGGTGCGGCCGCTCCGGTGGTCGCCCGGATGCGGGAGAAGGGCATGCTCGTGGTCGACCTCTCCGCGGACTTCCGGCTCAAGGACAAGGACACATACGAGCGCTACTACGGGACACACGGTGCGCCCGAGCTGTTCGGCGGCGCCGCCTACGGACTGACCGAGCTCGACCGCAAGTGGATCCGCGAGGCCGAGCTGGTCGCCAATCCGGGCTGCTACCCGACCGCGACCCTGCTCGGCCTGGCGCCGCTGGCCCGGGCCGGGTTGATCGAAGACGTGGTCGTCGGCGCCCTCTCCGGGGTTTCCGGCGCCGGCCGCGGCAAAGGCGAATCGACCTCGTTTGTCACCGTGACCGAGAACGTGAGCCCGTACAAGCCGGTCGGGCATCGGCACCTGCCCGAGATCGGTGAGAAGCTCGGGCTGATCGCCGCCGCGGGCGGGGCGGGAGAGGGGCCCGAACGCCTCACCTTCGTGCCGCACCTGGTCCCGCTCGACCAGGGTGAGCTGGTCAGCTGTTACGTGACCCCTCGGCGCCCGGTCGAACAGGCCGAACTGGACGAGCTCTACGCTGCCACCTACGGGGACGAGCCGTTCATCCGCCTGCGTGACGTGCCACCCGGCATGCGCGACGTGCGCGAGACCAACCAGTGCCACATCATGCCGCTGGTCGGCGACGACCGGATCGTCGTCTTCTCGGTGATCGACAACCTCTGGAAGGGCGCCTCGTCGCAGGCGATCCAGAACCTCAACCTGATGCTTGGCCTCGACGAAACCGAGGGACTCCAGTGAGCGACTACCCGAGCCTCAGCCAGCCACCGGAGGGTGAGTTCTTCCGCTCCAAATGGGTTGATCCGCCGGCCGGGATCGAATTCCACGATCCGTCGGTGCTGCCCGAAGGCTTTCGGGCCGGCGGGGTTGCCTGCGGCATCCAGGGCTACGGCGCTACCGACCTCGGCGCCGTGGTCTGTGACGTCGATGAAGTCAGCTCGGCGATTCTGCTGACCGCGAATGCGGCCGCCGCCGCCCCGGTCAGGGTTTGCCGGGAAAGCCTCTGGCAGAGCGAGATTCGGGCCGTGATCGTCAATTCCGGCAACGCCAATGCGGCGACCGGCGAGCAGGGGATCGAAGACGCGCTGACGATGCGCAACTCGCTGGCCACCGACCTCGGGCTCGCGCCACAGACCGTAGCCGTGGCCGAAACCGGGGTGATCGGGGTGCCGCTTGAGATGGACACCGTGATCGCCGGGATTCCCGAACTCGCAAAAGACCTTGAGGGCGAAGCCGGGGCGCAGGGTGCCGGCCGCTTCTCCGAAGCGATCATGACCACGGATAAGTGGCCGAAACGGGTTTCCCTGACCGTCGACGGGGTCACTCTCTCCGCTCAGGCCAAGGGTGCCGGGATGATCGAACCGGGCTTCGCCACGATGCTCTGCTTCGTCCAGACCGACGCGGTCGTCTCCGATCCTGGGGCGGCGCTCCGGCAGGCCGTGAACGGCTCGTTCGAGCGGATCACCGTGGACGGGCAGATGAGCACCAACGACACGGTGCTGCTGCAGGCCTCGGGCACTTCAGGCCGGGAACTGCCGGCCGGTTTGCTCGACGCGGTACTGCTCCAGCTCGCGCTCGAGATAGTCACCGACGGCGAAGGCGCGAGCCGGGTCGGGCGGGTCGAAGTGACCGGTGCGGCCGACGGGGCTGAAGCCGAAGTGGTCGCCCGCAAGATCGCTAACTCGCCCCTGGTCAAGACCGCCTTGCTCGGCCGCGACCCCAACTGGGGCCGGATCGCCCAAGCCGCGGGCCAGGCTCTCGCCGGACAGGACATCGGCGAGCTCGGGCCCGACGTGATCGAGGCCGGTGACATCGCCGGCGGTGGCCGCGAGGCGGAACTCGCTCTTCGCCTGGAACGGGGCGAAGGCTCAGCCCACGTCTTCTTCAGCGACCTGACCCATGAGTACATCGTGATCAACGCGGAGTACACGACGTAGTACCCACGGCCGGTTCCCGGTCTGAGAAAGAAGGAAAGCGAATGGACCCCCAGGACAAGGCAAAGCAGATCGCGGAAACGATCGGCGGCTCGACCCGACTCGACGACGACAGCGTCAACGTGCTGCTCGAAGCCCTGCCCTACATCCGAGAGTTCTACGGCAAGACCGTGGTCATCAAGTACGGCGGGGCGGCGATGCGCGACGAGTCGCTCAGGCAGGCCTTCGCCGACGATGTCGTCCTGCTCAAGTACGTCGGCCTCAACCCAGTGATCATCCACGGCGGCGGGCCCGAGATCACCAAGTACATGGAACGGATGGGGATCGAGGTCCGCTTCCAGCACGGACTCAGGGTGTCCGACGCCGAAACCGTAGAGGTCGCGAAGATGGTGCTGCTCGGCAAGCTGAACGCCGACCTGGTCGGCCGTCTCGGCCGGGCCGGTTCACCCGCGGTAGGACTCTCGGGTGAGGACGGCGGACTTTTCGAGGTCGCGCCGGTCGCCAACGCGGAGGAGGTCGGATTCGTCGGGGAGATCGAGCGAGTCAATATCGACGTGCTCAACCACATCGCTGAGGACTACATCCCGGTGATCGCCTCGGTCGGCTCCGATCGGGAGGGGAACTCGTACAACATCAACGCCGACGAAGCGGCCGGCAAGGTCGCGGCGGCCCTGGGTGCCTTCAAGGTCATCTTCTTGACCGACATCGTCGGCTGGCTGGAGGATCCGGAGGACGAGTCGACCCGGATCTCGGTCACCGACGTCGCCGCGGTGGAGGGAGCGCTCGAATCGATCTCGGGCGGCATGCGGCCGAAGCTGAACGCGTGTGTGAACGCGATCCGCGGCGGCGCTCAGAACGCCTACATAATCGATGGTCGCCGACCGCATTCGCTGCTGCTCGAGCTGTTCACAGACGCCGGAATCGGAACGATGGTGACCCCATGAACGAGCAGGTAAAGGCCGACGAGGCCAAGTACGTGATGCAGACCTATAAGCGGGCGGAGGTTTCCTTCGTTCGTGGAGATGGGGCTCTACTGTTCGACGACCAGGGCCGGGAATACATCGACTTCCTCAGCGGGATCTCGGTCGCCTCGGTCGGTCACTGCCATCCCGAGGTCGTCCACGCGATCCACGTTCAGGCAGGCGAGTTGCTTCACGTCTCGAATCTTTTCTACACGGCTCCGATGGTGGAGCTCGCCAAGCGCCTTTCGCAGGGTTCGCTGGGGGGCAAGGTTTTCTTCTGCAACTCGGGCACCGAGGCGAACGAGTGCGCGATCAAGATCGCCCGAAAGGCGGCCCGGGCCCGCGGGGTAGAAAACCCGGAGATCGTGTCTTTCGAGAGTGATTTCCATGGGCGCAGCTACGGGGCCCTCTCGGCCACGCCCGGCTTGGCGAACAACCCGGATTTCGCCCCGATGCTGCCCGGTTTTCGTTCGGTTCCCTTCGACGACGCCGAGGCGCTTCGGGAGGCGGTCGGCGAGAACACTGCGGCGGTCCTGATCGAGCCGATCCAGGGTGAGGCCGGAGTCTTTCCGCTCTCCGACGAAACGCTGCTTGCCGCCCGCCAAGCCTGCGACGAGGCCGGTGCCCTGCTGATCTTCGACGAGATCCAGACCGGGATCGGCCGGACCGGGTCGCTCTGGGCCTACGAACAGGGCCCGGTGCGCCCGGACGTGATGACCACGGCCAAGGCGCTGGGTGGCGGGGCAGCGATGGGCGCCTGCATCGGCAACCCGGAGACCGGCGAGATCCTTACCGCCGGCGATCACGGCTCGACCTTCGCCGCTGGACCGGTCGCCGCCAGCGCGGCGCTCGCGGTCCTCGACCTGGTCGACGACGCGGCCATGCTGCGCCGCATCCGCGCCCTCGGCGCCGACCTGATGAACGGCCTGGCCGGGACCTCTGGAGTTGCCGAAGTGCGGGGGCGGGGTCTGATGATCGGTGTCCGCCTCGAGGACGGGATCGATTCGAGCACGGTGAACAAGGCACTGCTGGAGGCAGGTCTGGTTGCCAACGCGCCGCGCCCCGACACCCTTCGTTTCCTGCCGCCGTTCGTTCTTTCCGATGAACAGGCCGCGCGAGCCTTGAGGCTGATCGCCGACGTGCTTGGCGGGTACCATCCAAGCGAACCAAATCGACTGGAGATTTCCAATGAGTGACGACCCGACACGAGTGATGCCCCGTGGCGAGCCGCCCCGGGGCCGTCGCGACGACGAGCCCCATTACACGCCCGAAGAGAAGCAGAAGCACCTTCGCAACCTGATCATCGTTCTGGTCGCGGTGATCGTCGGCCTGATCATCGCCGTGATCGTGATCAGCTCGGGCGGCGACGATCCGGACAAGGCGTCGAGCACCGGTGACACGGCGGTGACCACCCCGGTCGTTCCCGTCACCCCTACCGGCGCCACCGGAACCACCGGCACGACCGGCACCACCGACAGCTCCAACGATGACGACGGTGGCGTGACACCGCCCGACACGGGTTCGGATACCGACGGCACCGGCGGGATCACCCCCGACACCGGCACCGGCACCGGAACGGGAACGGATACCGGGACCGGCGGGATCACCCCCGACACCGGCTCTGGCTCGGGCAACAGCAGCGGTGGGATCGGCCCCGGATGACCGACATCTCACTTGACTCGCTTCCGGGTCCGGTCGCCTCCTACGAGGCCCGCCCGGAAGAGGTAAACCGTGTCGTGCTGCTCTATTCGGGAGGCCTCGACACCAGCGTCATGCTGCATTGGATCCAGGAGGCCTACGAGGCGGAGGTGGTGACCCTGACCGTCAACCTCGGCCAGCCCGGCGAGGATTACGACGCGATCCTCGACAAGGCGAAGTCGATGGGTGCGGTGGAGACCGTGGTGATCGACGCCCGCGAAGAGTTCGCGGAAGATTTCGTGCTGCCGGCGATCAAGGCGAACGCGCTCTACGGTGGCGGTTACCCGCTGTTCACCTCGCTCGGCCGGCCCCTGATCGGAAAGCTCGGGGTTGAGGTCGCGGCCAAGTACGGCTGCGACACGCTCGCTCACGGCTGCACCGGCAAGGGCAACGACCAGGTCCGACTCGAGGGTACGGTCGCGACACTGAACCCGGACCTGAAGATGATCGCGCCGGTTCGCGCCTGGCAAATCGGCCGCGAAGAAGAACTCGAGTACTGCCGGGAGCATGGCATTCCCCTCAAGGGTGGCACCTCGGAATCGCCCTACTCGATCGACGACAACCTCTGGGGCCGCTCCTCGGAGGGCAAGGCGATCGAGCACCTGGACAACCCGCCCCCGGATGATGTCTTCCAGCTGGTCACCCGGCCCGAGGAGGCACCGGACGAGCCGGAGCTGGTCACGATCGGCTTCGAGGCCGGCCGCCCGGTCAGCTTCAACGGCGAGCGTCTCGACCTGGTGGAATTGCTCGAAGCCGCGGCCGAGGCCGGTTGCCGCCATGGTTGCGGGATCGTCGACCACATCGAGGATCGCATCGTCGGACTCAAGGTCCGTGACATCTACGAGGTACCGGCCGCGTCGCTGCTCTTGACCGCGCATCAGGACCTCGAGAAGGTCGTGTCGACCATCCACCAGAACAACTTCAAGCACTCGCTCGACCGGCACTGGGCCTACATGGTCTACGCCGGCCTCTGGTTCGAGCCGCTGCGACACGACCTGGACGCCTACATGGATTCGGCCAACGAGTTCGTGACCGGTGAGGTCACCCTGAAGCTCTACAAGGGCTCGGCGACCCCGGTCGCCCGCAAGTCCGAGTTCGCGGTCTATGACGAGAACCTCGCTTCGTTCGGCGCTTCCGGGGGAGAGTTCTCCCAGAACGCGGCGCCGGGCTTCATCGAGTTGTTCTCGCTGCAGAGCCGCATGGCCCATCAGGTGAGAAACCGCGGCAACTAGGGTAAGTTCACGACATGGAGGAAGGCAAGTGATCTACAAGCTGATCGGAATGGCAGTCGTCAAGCTCGGCCGGGTCTTCCTCCGCCGGAAGGCGGCCGCCAACAAAGGGTTGCTGACCGGAATCGGTGCCGCCTTGGCGATCGCGCTGCTGGCAACGATCGCCGGCACGGTCGGCTACGCCCTGACTCGCGAAACGCCCGAAGCCTGAAGCTCCAGATTGAATCTGTCGGCGTTATTTGCTGACAGATTCAATCTTGTGGCTCACCTGGCGCAAGGCATCTTGCGTCTGTGAGGCGATTCACGGGTGAATGACGCGATCACCGCTACGGTGAACGCTTCGCATTTTGGCTCCAACTCGAACAGTTTTCGCCGCCCTGACGGGCGGTTTCCTGCTGGCTCTTGCCGGCGCGCTCCTGCTCGTTCCCCTGACCTCCGGGCCTGCCTCGGCGGCCACCCTCGACCAGAAGCAGGCGGCTGCCCGCGACCGGATCCAGCAGACCTCGAAGGCGATCGAGGCCGGTCGGGCCGATCTCGAAGCCGCCCAGTCCGAAGCGGCCGACGCTGCCGCCCGAGAGTCCGACTTGACCGGGTTGCTCGCGAATGGGGAGCAACGCTCGGCCGAACTGAGCGATCAGCTCGAGGAGGCCGAGGCGGCGCTGGTCCGATCGAAGAAGCGGCTGGCCCGGGCCCGCAAGTACCTGGCCCAGCACCTCGTCGCCGTGTACATGAACGGCGGCGAGCCGAGCACGCTTGACATGGCGCTCGGCGCCGGCTCCTTCGACGAGCTGGCCACCGGGACCGAGTACCTGAGCGCGATCGAGGACACGAACGAGCGGTTGATGGACCGGGTCGCCGACCTGCGCCGTGAGCTCGACGGCAAGGTGGATGGGCTGGGCGAGGCAAAACAGGCGATCGACCAGCACAACGCCGCGCTGGCCTCGGCCCGCGATCAGATCGCGTCGGTTCGAGCCGAAGCCGAATCCAGCGCCGCGACGCTGGCCTCTGCGAACGCGGAGAAGGCCTCACAGATCGATTCGCTGAAGGGCGACATCGCCGGCTGGCAGAAGGAGATCGAAAAGCAGCAGCCGGTCAGCGCCGAACAGGCCGAAGAGGAGGTCCAGCAGAACCTCGGCGGTCCGTACTCGATCCCGACCTACATCGTGATGTGCGAATCCGGCGGCAACTACTCGGCGGTCAACGCGTCGAGCGGGGCCGGCGGCGCCTACCAGATCATGCCCTCGACCTGGGAAGCCTACGGCGGCAAGGGCCTCCCACAGGATGCCTCCAAGGCCGAGCAGGACCGAATCGCCGCGTTGATCTGGGCGGACTCCGGGCCCGGTGCCTGGTCCTGCGCCTGATTTAACTGCAAGTCGGGCGGGGTCCGACCCGCCCTCCACGAGAAACCCGCACGCCCACTCGATCAACTATTTGACGGGCGGGCTCCGCCGGTTGCTTTCCGGACTTCGGACGGACTCCACCTGGTGCTCTCCCGACTTTGGCGGGCTCAGCCGGTTACTGTCCGGGCTTAGGCTTCGGCGATCGCGGACAGTTCGGCGGGGCGCAGTAGGGCCTGGAGCTGGCTGCCCTTGATGATCGCCAGGCCGCCCTTCTTCATCTTGATGTTGGCGCCGGTCAGGCGGGCGACCTCGGCCGACATGTCCGGCTCGTGGCCGACGATCAGAGCGTCGCCCCGACCGGCGGCCAGCGCCAGGCTGTCGTAGTCGCCCATGCCGATCGCCTCGACCACTTCGACCCTGATGCCCAGTGCCCGGCAGGCCAGGGTCGCCGTGTCGAAAGCCCGTACCCGCGGCGAGGCGAGACAGGTGTCGACGTTGATCCCCAGCCTGGCCATCGCCAGCCCCGCCGCCTCGGCCTGGGTCTCGCCCTCCTCGGTCAATCGGCGGGCAGCATCGCCGCGTCCCTGGTCGGGTTCGGCGTCGCCGTGTCGGAGCAGATAGATCACCGGCGAAAGCCTATTGGAGGCCGAAACGCCTTCTGGGGCGGCTCGACCCAGGCCGGGCGCGGTGCTTGCCGCAGCTTGCGGGAAAAGGTCCTGCCGAAGGGGCCGGAAGGTGAGCTTGGCGTCCTCTTCAGTTGCCATCATGGTCGAGCGATGAGTTCAGCCGTATCCAGCAAGGGACAGGTAGTCCACCTTCACGTTCACAGCGAGCATTCGGTGCTGGATGGGGCATGCAACATCAAGGAGATGACGGCCCGCGCCGCCGAGCTCGAGATGCCGGCCCTGGCCCTGACCGACCACGGCGTGATGAACGGCTCGCTCGAGATGTACAAGGCCTGCAAGGCCAACCAGATCAAGCCGATCCTCGGGATCGAGGCCTACTACGTCGACGACCGGATCAAGGCCAAGGAGATGGGTCGCTACGAGCGCAACCACCTGACCCTGCTGGCCGAGAACAACACCGGCTTCGCCAACCTGGTCGCGCTTTCCTCGGAAGGGTTCCTCGAGGGCTATCACCGCGGCAAGGCCAACGTGGACATGGAGCTGCTGGAACGGCACTCGGAGGGTGTGATCGCGCTGACCGGATGCTTGCAGGCCCGTTTCGTCAAGCGCCTGGTCGAGGACCGGCCCGACGAGGCCCGTGAACACCTCGACCAGCTGATCCAGGTCTTCGGTCCCGAGCAGGTGTACCTCGAGGTCCAGAAGAACGGCCTCTCCGACCAGGACAAGGCGAACGAGCAGATCGCCCGGATCGCCCGCGAGGTCGGCCGGCCGCTGGTCGGCACCGCCGATGTCCATTACCTGCACCGCGAGGACTACGACAACCACACCGCACTGCTCTGCGTCCAGACCAAGTCGACGCTCGACGACCCGAAGATGAGCTTCGACACGAACGAGTTCTACCTCAAGGACGCCGAGGAAATGCACTCCGACTTCGCGGAATGGCCGGAGGCGATCCCCTCGACGGTCGAGATCGCCGAGCGGGTAGACATCGAGATCCCGCTCGGCCAGATCCTGCTTCCTTCATTCCCGACCGAGAACGGTGAAACGGAGAGCCAGATGCTGCGGCGCCTGGTCGAGAAGGGCCTGAAGGAGCGGTACGGGGATCCCGTGCCGGCCGAGGCCCGGGAGCGGATGGAGTTCGAGCTCGGGGTGATCGAGGAGATGGGCTTCCCGGCTTACTTCCTGATCGTCTGGGACTTCATCCACTACGCGAAAGAAAACGGGATCTCGGTCGGTCCCGGGCGCGGTTCGGCCGCGGGATCGATCGTCTCCTACTCGCTTGGGATCACCGATCTCGACCCGGTCGAACATGACCTGCTCTTCGAGCGGTTCCTCAACCCGGGCCGTAAGTCGATGCCGGATATCGACATCGATTTCTCGGTGCGCGGCCGGGACCGGATGATCCAGTACGTGACCAATAAGTACGGCTCGGATTCGGTCGCCCAGATCATCACCTTCGGCAAGATGGCGCCGCGGGCCGCGGTCCGGGATGCCGCCCGGGTCCACGGCTTCGACTACTCGACCGGTGACCGGCTCGCCAAGGAGATACCGGAACCGATCATGGGCCGTTCACCCTCCTTCGAGGAATGCTTGAAGGAAGGGGAGGACCTGAGGAAGACCTACGATTCCGACGCCGACGCGGCGAAGATCATCGACACCGCCCGCGGGCTCGAAGGGAAGATTCGCAACACCTCGATCCACGCGGCCGCGGTGGTTATCTCGGGTCGGCCCCTGAAAGAGATCGTGCCGCTGCAGCTGGTCGAGGACAAATCGGCGCCTCCCACGACCGGCGAAGACGGCAAGCCCGTCAAGCAGTACAAGACGGTGACCCAGTACTCGATGGGTCCGGTCGAGGAGATCGGGTTGTTGAAGATGGACTTCCTCGGCCTCCGGAACCTCGATGTGATCGACGACGCGATCGACATCATCAAGCGCTCCCGCGGCATCGAGATCGACATCGCCGATATCCCGCTCGACGACCCGGTCACTTTCGAGATGCTGGCCCGCGGAGACTCGGTCGGCGTATTCCAGCTGGAATCCGACGGGATGCGGGAAGCCATGCGGCGGGTCGTGCCCACCGAGTTCGACGACATCACCGCACTGGTCTCGCTTTACCGGCCCGGTGCGATGAAGGAGATCCCCAAGTACGCGGAGGGTAAGCACGACCCGGAATCAGTCGAGTACAGCGACGGTCGGCTAAAGGCGATCACCGAATCGACCTACGGGTGCTTCCTGTACCAGGAGCAGCTGATGGCGGTCGCCAAAGACATGGCCGGGTTCTCACCTTCGGAAGCGGACGATCTGCGCAAGGCGATCGGCAAGAAGAAGCGCGAGATGATGGCCGAAATGAAGCCGAAGTTCCTGGAGGGGTTGGCCGCTTCGGGAACGGACCCGACGCTGGCCGCCTACCTCTGGAGCATCAACGAGGCCGCCGCCGACTACTCGTTCAACAAATCTCACGCCGCCTGTTACGCCTTGATCTCGTACCGGACCGCCTACCTCAAGGCCAATTACCCGGCCGAGTACATGGCTGCGGTGATCTCGTCGGTGATGAGCACCAAGGACAAGGTGCCCTTCTTCGTCAGCCACTGCTCCTCGATGGGCATCCAGGTGCTGCCGCCGGACATCAACATCTCCGACCACAGCTTCGTGGTCGACGGCACCAATATTCGCTTTGGGCTCGACGCGGTCAAGAACGTCGGCTACTCGGCGGTCGAGGCGATCATCCGGGCCCGGGAGGAGAAGCCCTTCGAGTCGCTCTGGGATTTCTGCGAACGGGTCGACAACCGGGCGGTGAATAAGCGGGCGGTCGAATGCCTGGTCAAGTGTGGGGCGTTGGACTCGCTCCCGGGCTCGCGCCAAGGCATGCTGGAGAGACTGCCCGATGCGACTGCGGCCGGAGCCAAGTCCCAGTCCGACCAGATGCTGGGCCAGGAGTCGATCTTCAGCCTGGGCGGGGTCGAAGACGCCGGGGGCGGGGGCAGCCACGAGCCGATCAGCGAAGTCGAGTTCGACCAGAAGGAGCTGCTCGCCCTGGAGAAGGAGACGATGGGCACCTTCCTCTCGTCCCACCCGCTCGATGGCCTCAAGGAGGCGATCTTGGCCGAGGCGGATTGCAGCCTGGCCGACCTCGCTAACCAGAAAGACGGCTCCCGGGTCAAGGTCGGCGGCCTTGTCACGGCATACAAGAAGGTGCGGACCCGGGCCGGCAAACAGATCGCCTTCGCCACCCTCAGCGACATCGAGCATGACATCGAGATCATGCTCTTCAACCTTGAGGATTCGGAGAAGCAGCAACTGGTCCAACTCGACGAGGTCGTGATGGTCAAGGGCACGATCGACCAATCGGAGGAAGGCGCCAAGCTCAAGGTAAGAGACGCCGAGCTGTTCAACCCGTCCGAGGCACAGATCGAGAAGGCCAAGGAGATTTACGCGAAGAAGAACGAACCGTTCGTGGTCCGGGTGCTTCCAGAGCAAATGTCGCTCGACACCCTGGAGGAGATGAAGTCGGTCTTCGGTCAGCACCAAGGTGATTCGGACGTGGTCATGGTGATCGACGGCGAGCGCGAGCGCCGGCTCAAGCTCGGACCGGACTACCGGGTCCGTAGCTCGCCCGGCCTGATCACCGAGATAGACCAGATCTTCGGCCAGGGCACCGCCACCGCGCGCGCCGCCTGAGCCCCGTGCCATCGCTCACATAACGTTGTCATCGATCCGTGTAACATTTGGGTCATGACCGCTACAGAAACTTCAGAAGAGGCCACCGTGGATGAGGCTTCGGAAGCCAAGTTCAGCCTGGAGCTGAACCAGGATCAGAAGGACATCCAGGAGTGGGTACACGGCTTTGCCGAGAACGTGATGCGCCCCGCCGCCCACGAGTGGGACGAGCGTGAGGAGTTCCCCTGGGAGATCGTGCAGGAGGCCGCCAAGATCGGTCTCTACGGTTTCGAAGGCACCGCTCAATTCTTTGCCGACCCGACCGGCCTCACCCTGCCGATCGTCAACGAAGAACTGTTCTGGGGCGACGCCGGGCTTGGCATGGCCATCCAGGGCACCGGGCTCGCCGTCGCCTCGATCTTCGGCCAGGGCACGCCTGAGCAGATGGGCGAGTGGGTTCCGCAGTGCTACGGCACCGAGGATGACGTCAAGGTGGCCGCGTTCTGTGCCTCCGAGCCCGACGCCGGCTCCGATGTCTCCGGGGTGCGCACCACCGCCAAGTACGACGAGGCCAAGGATGAATGGGTGATCAACGGCCAGAAGGCCTGGGCCACCAACGGCGGCATCGCCAACGTCCACGTGGTTATCGCCTCGGTCGATCGTGAGCTCGGCTCGCGCGGCCACGCGGCCTTCATCATCCCGCCGAACACCCCCGGCTGCTCCCAGGGCGCCAAGGTCAAGAAGCTCGGCATCCGCGCCTCCCACACCGCCGACGTCCACCTCGACGACTGCCGTGTGCCCGGCAGCTGCCTGCTCGGCGGCAAGGAGAAGCTCGATGAGCGTCTCGCCCGCGTCCGCGAAGGCAAGAAGGGCAAGCAGCAGGCTGCGATGGCGACCTTCGAGGCTTCCCGCCCGATCGTCGGCTCGCAGGCGATCGGCATCGCCCGCGCGGCCTACGAGTACGCGCTCGATTACGCCAAGGAACGCGTCCAGTTCGGCCGCCCCATCATCCAGAACCAGGCGATCGCCTTCACCCTCGCCAACATGGCGCTCGAGATCGACGCCGCCCGGCTGCTGGTCTGGCGCGCCTCCTGGATGGGCCGCAACCAGGTGCCGTTCACCAAGGCCGAAGGTTCGATGTCCAAGCTCAAGGGCGGTGAAGTCGCCACCTGGGTCACCGAGCGGGCGATCCAGATCCTCGGTGGCAACGGCTACACCCGCGAGTTCCCGGTCGAGCGCATGCACCGCGACGCGAAGATCTACGACATCTTCGAGGGCACCGCAGAGATCCAGCGCCTCGTGATCTCCCGCAGCATCTCGGGAATCAAGATCAAGTAGCTGCGCAGCGCGGGGCGCGGCCCCACGCAACCAGCCTGAGCCTCACGAGGTTCCACTTTGCGCCGCGTGCCGGCACAAAGTGGAATCTCGATGGCGTTCTGAAGGGGCTCCCCGAGTCGAAGTCACGACCCCGGTTCCCGCTTGTTGCGCGAAATCAGCCCCCGAGGAGGCTGGAGAACGAAACCAGCTTTTCCGTCCCGTCGCCACCCATCGGATCGAGTTGGGAAGTCAGGGTGAGAAAGATCTCGTCCTTGTCGGCCAGCTCGTTCAAGTCGAATGCCGTGTAGTTGAACGAACTGTAGTTTCGGACCAGGAACTTGCCGCGTCCGAGGTCCGAGAGATTCGTCCACGAGGTGTATTCGGTCGGTGGTGCATCCTCGTTGAGGCTCTCGCCCTGGAAGCTCATCCCTTCGCCGCCGCTTTTCGGGTCGACCGTGATCCCGCGGGGACGATCGAAGTTGTTCATCGCGCGGGCGACCGCGAGCAGGGCGGTGTCCGGATCCGAGGTTTCCTCACTGAACTTCGAGTAGTAGAGAGCTTTGATGAAGCGCCCGACCGAGGTGTTCGAAGATGGCAGGGCCGCGGTGGCAATGCCGGAATCAGGCTGACGCACCTCATAATCACCGAACTTGTTGCTGGCCACGTCGATGTTCGTGAGGTGGGTCCAATTGCCGATGTTGGTCAGATGCCACTCGAAGTCGGGGCCGTTGGTCATCACACCGACCGGGTTGTCGAAAACATTCATCTCGCCCTTGTGCCACTCGATCACGATGCCTTCTCCGGACTTGTCGTGGACGGCGATGTGGAAGGGATAGGGCAGATTGCCGATCAGCGCGATCCGGGTCAGGAAGACTTCCTGCTTTTCCAGGGCCGCTTTGACTTCGGCGACATCGGCGAAACTGCTGAGCATCCAGGTTCCGAGGTCACTCGCATCGATCAGCTTCTTTGTCACCTTCTTGGCCTCGTCTACGCCGCCAGCGGTCGGGTAGGCGAGCATGCTGCACGTCAGGCCGGCGGCGTTCAATCCTTCACAGATCTTCAGATCAGATGGCGTGAAGGGATCGTCCGCGGTCGGCTTCCTGATCGGTGAGCCGATCGCGATGAACGGGTGCTTCGACTCGAAGTGGACCGGGTCGGCACCTTCGGCTTTGGACTCGAACTTGGTGCCTTCGGGGACATACGCGATCGCGTAGAACTCCTCGACATCGAGCTCGAGGGTACGGCCGAGATACTGCCCGCCGTTCGAATCTGAGTAAACGAGAGTTGTGCACATTGGCTGTTCTTGCTCCTCTGAAGTTCGGGTGGAGGCGAGGCCTCCACCCGAGAGTTCGTCCTAGTAGCCGTGGCCCGTGTGGGGGGCGGGCTTTGGTCCGCTCAGATCGCCGGCGGCTGCCTTGTCGCGCAAGAACTTGACCGAGTCTTCGAAATCGTCAGCCAGCGCATCGCTCAATTCGCGGGTCTGGTTGATCTTGATCAGCATGCGCAGGATCTGCTGGTTGTCATTTTTCGGCGGCATCTTGTACGCGGGGACCAGCCAGGCGTTGCGCCGTGCCAGCTCTCCGACCAGATCGGTCCCCGTAAACCCTTCGTCGTCGTTCACCTTGCAGATCATCAACGGGAGGATCGGTCGCTCGCTGGTCAGGATGGTCAGGGCGTCGATCTGGCTCAGGCGGTCAGAGAGGGCATCCCGGTTCTCGGTCATTGCCCGGACCAGAGAGGCATAGCCCGCATAGCCCTCGCGGATGAACATGTAGTACTGAGCGAGCACGAACGATGCACTGCAGGAAAAGTTCAGGGTGAAGGTGGAATCCTTCTCGCCGAGGTAGTCCTCGTAGAAAATGATGTCCTCGGGGATCTGTTCGTCATCGCGAAGGATCAGCCAACCCACCCCTGGGTAGACAAGACCGAACTTGTGTCCCGAAGTGTTGATCGATTTCACGGATTCGAGCCGGAAATCCCATTTGAAGTCTGGGTGGGAGAACGGGAAGACGAACCCGCCACTGGCCGCGTCGATGTGCATCGGGACTTCAAGCCCCTGTTCATTCTTCAGTTCTAGAAGGTGCTTGTCCAGCGCCTCGATGTCGTCGCACTCGCCGGTGAAGGTCGTTCCGACCACGCCGACGACCCCGATCGTGTTCTCATCGATTTGCGGGCCCAGTTCGTCTACCCCGACCGTGGTCTTGCCCACTGGGATGTCGACCTTGCGCGGCTCGACGTCGAAGTAACGGCAGAACTTGTCCCAGACCACGTGGACGTCCCCGCCGTAGACGAGATTGGGGCTCGCGTCGGACTGCCCGGCCGCTTTGCGGCGCTCTTTCCAGCGCCACTTCATGGCGAGGCCACCGAGCATCACGGCTTCGGAGGAGCCGACCGTCGCGGTTCCGGGCTGGTCGGGTTCACCGGGGCCGTTGAAAAGATCGTGAATCATCCGTACGCAACGTTTTGCGATCTCAGCCGTACGGGGATACTCGGCATGATCGATGTAATTCCGGTGAAGATTCTCGGTGATCACGTCCCGAGCTTCAGGCTCCATATAAGTGGTCACGAACGTAGCGAGATTCTTGTTCGGATCACCATCGAGCATCATCTCGGTCTCGAGAAGCGTCTTCGCGGAGCGGGCGTCGATCCCACCCTCTGGAAAATGCCGCTTCTCAGCAGGCTGAGTGAAAAAAGTCTCAGCCAGGGTTTCCGTGTGATCAGCCGCTTCGGCCATATTGAACCTCTCCCGTCGTTGATAGGAATTCGTGGTTGACCATACCCGGTTGCGGTTCAAAACATCCAGCGAAGTTCGATGAGGTTCGAGTCGGCCGAGTCCCACCTGAACCACCATCGGGAAGACGGGTACCAAGCCCGCGAAGATCCGCCGTGCCGACTCGACTTTCTTGGGATCCTGGGAAAGCAGGACTCCGATCGGTGTCGCCGCGGCGTCATGGAAGGAGGGCGGTCCATGGGGCATCGTGACGCTGGACGGAGTCTCGTTGCGTCCAACTGCTCTGGTACGTTGGGCGGCGTTTGGCGAACCGGTCGTCGAAGGCAGGCTCCGGTGGAGAAATGGTCAGTCCAGAGGTCGGGAACCGGATTCCTGCATTCAATTGTCGCTAATAGAACGTTTCAATAAACGGCCCGGGAGGCAAAGCCGCACGAGTCCGAGCCGTCCTACCGATCGAACGAGCGAAGGTGAAACTAGCCGGCTTCCTGGTGGCAGCCTCGTCTCGGCCCGGAAGATCGTGCTTTCGGGACAGTGGGGAAGGGTGTTCGGTCCGCTTGATGTGGACATCGACCGTGGTGGCCTCAACCTGATCGCGGCCCCACCGGGAGCCGCGCGGACGGCGTTCATGATGACGCTCTGCGGACGTATGAAGCTGAAAAGTGGCAGCCTCACCGTCCTCGGGCACACCAACGATCACCGGGCGGTTTTCAGCGAGTCGAATATCGCCTGTTTCGACGAACTCGATGCCCCGCATCCCTCCGTGACCGTTCAGGATCTGGTCACCGAACAGATTCGCTGGGAGTCCGGGTTCTTCAAGTGGGTCCCCCTGGCCAAGACCGAGGATGTCAGGAAGATGTGCGGCTACCTTTTCGAAGGCTTGTCTTTGCCGCCGATCGATGCGTTCGTCGCCGATTTGCCGGAGCTTCATCAGCTTCTGCTCCGGATCGGCGTTGCTAATACCCGTCGTCCGCCGCTGCTGGTCGTCGGTCGCCTGGACGCGATTTCCGACGAGGCGCAGCAGGAGGAACTGGTCGACCGCCTCGTCATGCTCGGCGAGGAGCAGTCGATAATCGCTGCGGATGTAAACGGAAACGACTTCGGGGGCAAGGTGAGCGAGGTCGTCGAGGTACAGGGTCTGTTCGAATTCCAACAGCGGATGAAACCGGCCCGGGAATTGGCTGATGAATCGCGGCCGATAAACGCAGCGCCTTCCGAGGAAGGTGAGGGTGGTAAGTCGTGATCGCCGGCCTCGCCCTCGGCAGTGACAACAAGCGTTACTTCCGGGGCAGCCTGCCTCGAGTGGCGATGATCACGATCATCCTGATGCCTCTGCTCTACGGAGCGATGTACCTCTGGGCTTTCTGGAACCCGTTCGGGGAGGTCGACAAGATCCCCGCAGCCGTCGTGAATCTCGACAAGGGCGCAACCGCGCAGGGCCAGCATCTGGACGCCGGCAAAGACGTGGTGTCGAACCTGATCAAATCCGGCGAACTCGGCATCGAGGAAACCTCGGAAAAGGAAGCTAGCGAGGGGCTAGCCAACGGCACCTTCTACTACACGATCACGATCCCCCCGGATTTCAGCGAGGCGATCGTCTCGCCGACGGCCAAGAACGCGTTCCGGGCCGAGATCGTCTTCGACTTCAACGACGCCAACAACTACCTCTCGTCCGTAATCGGTGGCGACGCCGCCGAGCAGGTTCTGAACAAGGTCAACGAGGCCGTGGGCGACAAGCTCATGAACAAGGTGCTGGTCACCGTCAAGGGGGCGATCCCGAAGCTTCAGGAAGCGGTGACGGGGGCACAGAAGCTGGCAGCTGGATCCGCTGAGCTGAACAGCGGCATTCTCGAACTCCAGAGTCAGCTTGACCAAGTGATAACTCCGGCCCTGAGCCAGCTGGACAGCAACCAGCTAGCCGAATTCAACGAAAAGGTCGCTGGAGTGGTCAGCCAGGCGGACACTCTCTTGCCGCTGGTCCAGCAGGCCGAGAACGGGTCGCTCGGGCAGGCGGCGAGTGACGCGGTGGCTTTCCTCAACAGTCTGCCTGACCCTGAGGCGAAGCAAATTGCCCAAAGTCTGGAATCGGCAGGCCAGACGGCGACCGGGGACGTCGCCGCGGCAAGCACGGCGCTGGGCCAGATCTCCACCGACCTTCACGACCTGGAGCAGAATCTCCACGCCCGTCAAGACGGCAGCCTACAGGCCCAGCTAGCGTCGATCGAAGGGGAACTCAGGACGAAGCTGGAGACGCTCAGAAGCGGCCTCGAGGAGCTGGCTAGCGGCAGCGGTGAGCTGAACAACGGGATGGATGAGCTCGAGAGCGGGCTCGCCTCCGGACTCGCCAAGGTGCCGAACTGGAATCGGAAACAGCTGCAGGACCTGGCCGACACCCTCTCGACTCCGGTCGACCTGAAGCAGAACACCCACAACGAGGCGGACACCTTCGGAACCGGGTTCGCGCCCTTCTTCTCCGGGCTGGCTCTCTTCATCGGCGCCGTGTTGAGCTGGATGCTCCTCACGCCGCTTCAGTCGAGACCCGTCGTCTTTGGCCTCAATCCGCTGAGGACCGCGCTCGCGTCCTATCTTCCGGCGCTGATCATCGGCATGCTCCAGGCGACCGTTCTTTACCTCGTGATCAGATTTGCCTTGGGGCTCGAGGCGACCCACCCGGTCGGGATGTGGTTGTTCATGATTCTCATGTCAGCGACCTTCCTGGCGATCATCCAGGCGTTCAACGCGCTTTTCGACATCGCGATCGGGCGCGTCGTGACCCTTGCGTTCCTCATGGTCTGGCTGATCTCGGCCGGCGGGATCTATCCGGTACCGACCACCGCCAAACCGTTCCAGGTCGTTCATCCCATCGACCCGATGACCTACACCGTCAATGGCCTCAGGCAACTCACCGTGGCCACCGACGTCGACTACCGGCTCTGGGTCGCAATCGCGGTCCTCGTTTCCATCATCGTCGTCGCCATTGCGGTCACTTCCATCGTGGCCAGGCGCAACCGCCAGTACACGATGGAACGGCTTTATCCATCGATCGAGGTCTGAGTGCTCAAGCGAATCGAAATAACACCGAGCCTGAAGCTCCAGTGCCTGGGATTCATGATCGGCTCCATGTTTTTCGCGACCGGATCATTCGCTCCGATCTCGGCTGCGATAGGAAGCACCGCTTCCAACGTGCTCTTCTTCATCGGATCTTGGGGTTTCACCACCGCGGCGTTCATTCAGCTTCAGCTAAGCGGTCCCAGCCGCAACGAACGCGGAGCGCTGAGAGCGCTATGGCTGGCGGCAGCGACCCAGTTCGTGGGCACGATCCTGTTCAACGTCAGCACCGGTTCTGCGATCTACGCGGAGTCGATCACGGCCCAGGAGAACCTGGTTTGGGCCCCTGACGCGCAGGGTTCGGTGCTCTTTCTTCTCAGCGGATCTTTCTCTCTCCTCGCTCTGGCCCGGGTCGGCCGTCTCCGGGGGCCGATCGACCGCGACTGGTTGAGCAACTGGGTGAACATGGCGGGCTGTGTCGCCTTCGGCGTCTCGGCGGTCGCCGCGGTGGTGACTTCCTCTGGCGGCGTCGAGAACGCCAGCCTTGCCGCCTGGACCACCTGCGTCGGCGCGATCTGCTTCTTTGCCGCTTCGGGCCTGATCCTGCCGGAAGCGGACGGCGCGACTTCTTCAGCCGAAAACTGATCGAAGCGAGTCGTACCCGCTCGGCTACTTCAGGGCGGCCGGGGCGAGAGACCTGCCGGAGAGCAGATTCGACCAAGTCGCGACATTGGCCCTTGTTGGGGGCGGTGACACGTGCTGGGCGGCGGCTAGCTGAACCAGGAAGTGCTCCCGCATAACGGTCAGATACGGCGATCCTCGGAATGCCTTGAGGCAACCGTCGGCGACCCCGTCGAAGTACGCGAGCCAGACTCCGGCGGCCCCCTGGCGGGTTATCGCGCGGGTGTTTATCGAGTAATTGATCCGGGCTCGTTTGGTGCGGACCGTGATCAGCTGCCGGTTGATTTTCCGCCGTTGCCGGTCAAGCGAGCCCCTCCCGGCGTGGCCCGTCCTCCTAATCTTGCGGTTCACCCTCTTGCGGCGATTTAGCAGTGAAACTTCGTCGGCGTCAAGCGCCAGCAGACGGGGCTGTTGCCTCAGGAGAAGACTGTCGAGCCGCCGGATGAAATTCGCCTGAAGCGAGGAGAGATAGCGATCAGCATCGTGGCTCTTCGCCTTGCAGCGAGCCGAGAATGCACTGAATCGCCTCGGCGTGCCGCGTTCCAAGCAGCCCGCTCGGTGGAGCCGGCGGACGAACCAGCGGTCGGTCCGGAAATGGCGATTTCCCTTCTTCACCGTGGTCAGGGCCGGCGTGACGCAGCGCTTTTTCGGAGGGAGCTCAACTGCTCCGGCCCCCGAGGTCGCTAAAAGGACAAACGCGGTGACCGCGACGATTGAAAGGCAGGCGAAGGGTCGCTTCATCCGCGGATCGTATCGAGGCGAGTTCGAGGTTTCGACTCGGCCATCTCTTTCCTCGAAGCGAGGGCTCGGCGTCGATGCCGACAGATACATTTCGCATCAACTGAAGATGAGCGAGCAGCGAGACCGGGAGACCCGGCACCAATTTGGGCGGCAGTTCAAGTCTGAGCTGACCGGCGGCGAGACGCCCGGCAACGGCGTCGAAGGTAAACGGGCGATCCGGGCCGAGCAGATCATGAACACACCGCTGATGATCGCGGCGGCACTCACCCTGCCCAGCGTCGCTCTCAGCGAAACCAACGTCGACGGGGCGCTCGGCGTCATCGCTCAGGTGCTCAATTGGGGCACCTGGATCGCTTTTGCGACCGAGCTGGTCGTGATGCTGATCTTGGTCCCGGACCGCAAGAAGTACTTGAAGCATCATCCAGTCGAACTGATCGTCGTCTTTCTCACTCCGCCTGTACTGCCGCCGCAGCTCCAGGGAATCAGAGCGATCCGGTTGCTGCGTCTGCTGCGCTTGCTCAAGCTCGCCCAGTTCTCAAATCGCGTTTTCTCGAACCAAGGACTCGCGTACGCCGCCTTTATGACCATGCTCGCCACGCTTGTCGGTGGCACGCTGTTTCGCGCGTTCGAAGCCTCGCATCAGCACCTGACCGAGTGGGAATGCGTCTACTGGGCTTTCACCGCGATGACCACCGTCGGTTCGAAATGGGAGCCCAGCACCGTGGGCGGCCAGATCACCGAGATCGCGATCCTCGTCGTCGGGGTTTCTTTCATCGCCATGCTCACCGGTGCGATCGCACAGCGTTTTGTCGAGCTGAACCGACACCACAGGGGAGAGGACGCTCTTCCGGATCGAATCGAATCCGAGAAGGGTGAAGGGGGAGCGTCCTGATCGGATCAGCTGTTTCGGCGCTTGCGGGCACCGATGCCGCGGCTTCGCAGTTTGCGGGCCAATTCGATGTCTGACGCGATCGGCCCCTTTTTCTCCGGGCCGGGGGTTTCCATGGTTGCGGGCAACTTGTCGAAACGGGGCTCGGAGAGAAAGCGGGCGAAGCCGCGCTCACCGATCTCGCCCTTGCCGATGTCGGCGTGGCGGTCACGCCGGCTGCCCAGGGGTTCCTTCGAATCGTTGACGTGAAGTGCCATCAGGCGCCGCTTGCCTAGTTTCTTGTCCGATTCCTTCAGCATCTGGTCGATGCCGTCGTAGGTCGAGATGTCGTACCCGGCCGCGAAGAGGTGGCATGAATCGAGGCAGAGTCCGAGCCGCTTGCCGCCACCCGCAGCATCGATCAGGTCGGCGATCTCGTCGAAGCTGTTGCCGACGATCCCCTGGTGGCCGGCCATCTGCTCGATCAGCAGCGGGCAATTCTCGCTGTCTGAGAGCGCTTCCTTGATCAGTTTGCCGCCGCGCCTGATCGCCTTCCCTGGGTCCTCCTGCTTGCGGGAGCCGGGGTGGAGGACGACCCCGTCGGCCCCAATCGCATCACCAACCCGCAGCGCGTGGATCAGGGCGGCGCGGGACTTCTCGGCCAGCTCCCGCTCCGGAGTGACGACACTGATCAGGTAGATCGCGTGGATGATCACGCTTTCGATCTGACTTTCATCCATCGCCTCACGGAAGGCGGCGAAGTCTTCGTCGCCATAGTCGGTCGGCCGCCAAGCCCGGGGGCTCTGGTTGAAGATCTGGATCGACCTGCAGCCGATCTCTGTTCCGCGCGACACGGCCTTCGCAAGACCTCCGGCTGTGGAAACATGGGCGCCAATGAGCATCGTAAGCAGCAACCTCCGGGTTCGATTCGCACCTTCTCCCACCGGGGCCTTGCACATCGGGGGAGCTAGGACCGCACTGTACAACTGGCTTGCCGCCCGCCATGGGAAAGGCACCTTCGTCCTGCGGATCGAGGACACGGATCTCGAACGCTCCACCCCGGAGAACGTGGCCCAGATCCTCGATGCCCTGCGCTGGCTTGAACTGGACTGGGACGAAGGGCCCTACTCCCAGGTCGGCCGAGCGGAGGAACACTCGGCAGCACTGCAGAAGCTGCTCGACTCGGGGGCTGCTTACCGGGACTCAGCCACGGCCGATGACGTCAAGGCCTGGAAGGCCGAGCACGGGACCGACCGCGGCTATCGCGGCTCCCCTTCTCCCGATGGCAGCGGCGCGATCCGGCTGCGGGTCCCTGACGAGGGCGAGACCGTGGTGGAGGACCTGATCCGCGGCGAGGTGCGCTTCCCCAACCGCAGCTATGACGACTTCGTTATCGCCCGCGGCGACGGCTCGGTGCTCTACAACTTCGCGGTCGCGGTTGACGACGCCGAGATGGGGATCACCGAGGTGATCCGCGGCGACGACCACCTCTCAAACCCCCCGAAGCAACTGCTGGTCTTCGAGGCGCTGGGCACCCCGCCTCCACGCTACGCCCACGTGCCGCTGCTCCACGGTCCCGACGGCAAGAAGCTCTCGAAGCGCCACGGGGCCGCCTCGGTTCAGGAACTCAGGGACGCCGGGTACCTGCCGGCCGCGGTCCGCAACTACGTGGCGCTGCTGGGCTGGGGGCCGGGCGACGACGAGACGCTGCTCTCGACCGACGAGCTGGTCGCGCGTTTCCGGCCGGAGGACGTCGGTACCTCATCGGCGGTCTTCGACGAGAAGAAGCTGCGCTGGATGAACGGCCGTTACATGCGGGAGATGCCGATCGGCGAGTACAAGGCCGCGGTGCGCAGCTTCGTCGAAGCCGAGACCGCTGGTCGGCCGCTGAACGAGGAGCGATTCTCCTTCGGTTGCGAGATCGTCCAGGAAAAGGCCCAGACCCTTCAGGAAGTCTGGCCCCTCATCCGCTTCCTGTTCGAACCGCCCGTGCAGGACGACAAAGCCTGGCGCAAAGTCATGAAAGGGGATGCGGCGCGAGTACTGACCGAGGTCGAAGCGGCGTTGATCGGGGTTCCCGCGGGGGACGAGGGTCCGAACGGCGACGGGTTCACGATCGAATCGGTCCAGTCGGTGATCGAGCCGCTGCCCGAGAAGCTGAACCTGGGGCCGAGCAAGGTTTTTCAACCGATCCGGGTCGCGATCACCGGGACCACGATCTCTCCTGGGATCTTCGAGTCGGTGGCCGCGTTGGGGCGCGATGAGACCCTGGCCAGGATCGAATCAGCCAAGCTGCGGCTTGCCGACGCATCGGAGTAGGAGCACCTAGCCATGGGCCGAGACCGTCATCTCGTTCTCTCTCCGCTGTGACGCCTCGAGACCGAATTCCATGATTCTTGACAGGTTTTGTCTTCTTTCTGCCGGGTGATGCGGTAAAAAGGGTGTTGTGATCTCGGTTACGTCGAAATCCCGTTACGCGGTGGTGGCGCTGGTCGAACTGGCCGGCGCCGGGGACCGGCCGATGCCGGTCAAGGAGCTGGCCGAGCGCCGGAACATTCCCGACCAGTTTCTCGAGCAGCTGTTCTCTACCTTGCGTCGCGCTGGGCTGCTGAGTAGCCGCCGAGGCAGCAAGGGGGGTTACATCCTTGCCAGGCCGGCCGCTGAGATAACCGTGCTCGAAGTGGTTCAGGCACTTGACGGCAAGGTAGGCCAGGAGGCCGACGAGGCCGGCGGGATCTGGGCCGAAGGGGTCCGGTCGCTGCGCGGGGTCTTCGGTGAGACGACGATCCAGGATCTCTACGAACGGGAAGCCGAGGACGCGGCGGCAAGGATGTACTTCATTTGATCGCGCCACAGGCATCGGCGACCGTGGGCGGAACGCCGCTGGTCTGGTTGGCCCGCATCGCGGACGGACTTGACGCTCAGGTCTGCGGCAAGCTCGAATACTTCAATCCGGGCGGATCGGTGAAGGACCGGATCGGGGCGGCGATGGTCGGCGCGGCCGAAGCCAAGGGGGAGCTGGTCAGGGGTGAATCGACGATCGTCGAGCCGACCAGCGGTAACACCGGTATCGCCCTGGCCATGATCTGCGCCGCCCGCGGCTACCAGCTGGTGCTGACCATGCCAGAGGGCATGAGTCGTGAGAGGACCAAGTTGCTCCGGGCCTATGGGGCCGAGGTTCAGGAAACCTCGTCGATGGGCGGCATGGACGAGGCGGTCGAACTCGCTCAGAAGATCGCCGAGGAACGTCACGGGTACATGCCACTGCAGTTCTCGAATCCAGCCAATCCTGAGGCGCACTACCGCTCGACCGGCCCCGAGATCTGGACCGATACGGACGGGGAAGTGGATGCCTTCGTCTGCGGGGTCGGCACCGGCGGCACGGTCACCGGCGTCGCCCGTTACCTCAAGGAACAAGGCTCGAGCGCCCGGATCTACGCGGTCGAGCCGGCATCCTCGCCGGTCCTTTCCGGCGGACGTTTGGGTCCGCACCGGATCCAAGGGATCGGCGCCGGCTTCGTGCCCGAAGTTCTGGAGATGGATCTGATCGACGAGGTGATCCCGGTCAGCGACGACGACGCCCTTCGCACCGCCCGTCACCTGGCGGCGAGGGAAGGGATCCTCGGTGGGATCTCGGCCGGCGCCAATGTGCACGCGGCGCTCGAGCTGGCCGCCCGGCCGGAACTGGCCGGCGGACGGATCGTCACCGTCATCTGTGACAGCGGTGATCGCTACATGTCGTTGCCATTTTTCGCCACCTGAATAGGCTTTACTGGTGGCCGACGACCTGATCAGCCGAACCTTCCGAGGGCTCAGTTCCCACATCGCCGCTGCTCGCGGCCGCGACCCGGCCACGGCAAATGTCTCCAGCTTGGAGATCCTTTTGACTTGGCCCGGGGTGCAGGCGATCCTGGCCTATCGGCTGGCCAACCGCCTGCGGCGCTCGGGGGTGCCGCTCCTGCCTTTCGCGGTTTCGTATCTGAGCCGGGCGGTCACCGGGATCGAGATACACCCCGATGCGAAGATCGGGCCGGGGATCTTCATCGACCATGGATCCGGCGTAGTGATCGGGGAGACGACCGAGATCGGTGAGAACGTCACCCTCTACCAGGGCGTCACCCTCGGCGGCACGGGATTCCAGTCTGGCAAACGCCACCCGACCGTCGGCGACAACGTGACGATCGGTTCCGGGGCGAAGCTGCTCGGGCCGATCACGGTGGGCCATGGCGCCAAGATCGGGGCCAATACCGTCGTGGTGGAGGACGTGCCGCCCTGTTCGACGGTGGTCGGGAATCCTGGACACCCGGTCCGGGTAGACGGGCGCAAGATCGAGGGTCCGGACGCCGACTGGATCCACCTGCCTGACCCGCTCCAAGATGCGGTGAAGTCCCTTTCGGCCCGGATCAAGGAACTCGAGAAGCAGGTTGCCGAACTCTCCGGGGAACCACGTCCCGAAGTGGAAGAGCACAATCCCGGGCCGAAAAAGGGACGGTCCTCCGCTGGAGGTTGAACCGGTCGGCCCCGCCGCGTCGATGGGTATTCTCGACTGGTGGAAGCGCTCAGCAACTATGAGGGCGGCGTACCTGATTCTCCCGGTCCCGACGAGGCCGGGGCTGGTGCGCCGGCGCACCTGTTCGCCGATGGTCTGAACCCGCCCCAGCGGGAAGCCGTCGAGTATGGCGAAGGGCCTCTCCTGGTCATTGCCGGGGCCGGATCGGGCAAGACCCGAGTGCTCACCCACCGGATCGTCCATCTCCTGGCCACGAGGCGAGCCCGGCCGGGGGAAATCCTCGCGATCACTTTCACAAACCGGGCAGCGACCGAGATGCGGGAGAGGGTGGAGGAACTGATCGGCTCGAAGGCGCGGTCGATGTGGGTGACCACCTTCCACTCCGCTTGTGGCCGGATGTTGCGCGGCGATGCCGAGAAGCTCGGCTACGCGAGGACCTTCACGATCTACGACGAGGCCGATTCGATCCGCATGATCAAGCGGGTCATGGAGGAGCTCGACGTCGACCCGAAGCGTTTCCCCGCCCGGGCGATCAAAAATGCGATCTCCGGGGCCAAGAACGAGCTGATCGACCCCGAGGAATACAAGCAGCGCGGTGGATCGTATTTCGAGGACACCGCGGCCGGCGTCTACGCCCTCTACGAGCAACGCATGCTCGAGTCGAACGCGATGGACTTCGACGATCTACTGGTCCGTATGGTCAACGTGCTCGAGCTGTTTCCCGAGGTCCGGGAGCGCTGGCGTCGAGTCTTCCGCTACGTACTCGTCGATGAGTATCAGGACACCAACCACGCCCAGTACCGGCTACTTCAACTTCTTTGCGGTGAGCATCGCAACCTGACCGTCGTCGGTGACGAGGACCAGTCGATCTACGGTTTCCGGCACGCCGACATCCGCAACATCCTCGACTTCGAAGAGGATTTTCCGGACGCGAAGGTGGTCAAGCTCGAGCAGAACTACCGCTCGACACAGACCATTCTCTCGGCCGCAAACGCAGTCGTCGAGAACAACCGCGACCGCCGCCCGAAGGAGCTCTGGACCGACCTCGGCAAGGGCGACGAGATCGAGGTGGTTCGCCTCGGCGATGAGCACGAGGAAGCTCGCTGGGTGGCCGGTGAGATCGAACGGCTAGTCGAGGAGGAAGGGATTTCACCCCTCGACGTCGCGGTCTTCTACCGGATGAATGCGATGAGCCGGGTCCTGGAAGACACCCTGGTTCGTTTCGGTACTGCCTATCGCGTGATCGGTGGCACACGGTTCTACGACCGGGCCGAGATCAAGGACGCGATCGCCTACCTGCAGTACATCGCCAACCCGCGCGACTCGGTCGCGTTCTCCCGGATCGTCAACTCGCCGAAACGCGGGATCGGCAACACGACGCAAGGCCGGTTGCTCGCCTTTGCCAACACGACCGGTGACGACATCTGGGATGTCGCCGGCCAGGTCGAGAACGTGCCCGGAGTGGGTACGGCAGCAGTGCGTGCGGTGAGCGAGTTTCAACGCACGATGAACGATCTGAAGGAAGACGTCGAAGGACGGCCGCTCGCCGATCTGCTGGAACGGGTGCTGACCGAGACCGGCTACTTCGAGGCGCTGGAATCTGAGCGCACGATCGAAGCGGAGGGGAGGGTCGAGAACCTGCGCGAGCTGATCGGCGTGGCCGGCGAGTTCGATACGAACCGGGCACTGGAAGGCGAAAGCGACGTGCCGCCCTTGGACGAATTCCTCCAGCAGATCTCGCTCTACTCGGAGCAGGACAAGTTGACCGAGAAGGAAGAGTTGCTGACCCTGATGACTTTGCACAACGCCAAGGGGCTCGAGTACGACACGGTCTTCATCATCGGCTGCGAAGACGGCGTATTCCCTCACCAGCGCGCCCTCGACGAGGGTGAGGAAGAGGAAGAGCGTCGACTCTGTTACGTCGGCATCACTCGTGCCCGCAAGCGCCTCTACCTGACCAGCGCCCGGACCCGTCGCATGTTCGGTGGCCGGGCGGAATCCACGATGCCCTCCCGGTTTCTCGACGAACTGCCGGCGACTCTGGTCCACCAGCAAGGCTCTGCGATCGGTCAAGGTGGCCTTACGAGTGGCTATTCCGGCACGAGCTATGGTGGCTCCGGCCGGGCCCGGAGCTACCAGGCCCCCGGTAGGACACGCTCGGGGGCGGGACGGGCGGCGAGTCCGATCGAACCCGGCACGGCGGTTCAATTCGCGGTTGGCGATGATGTGACCCACGCTTCTTTCGGTGAGGGAGTCGTGATCGGGGCCGAGCCGGGAGGGGTGATCATCGTCCGGTTCAAGGGCGACGGCAGCGAGCGAAAATTGATGGCCGAGTACGCGCCGATCCAGAAACGGTAGTCAGGGATCGGCCCGGTGGAAATTGAATTGACGAGGGAAGGTTCGAGCGGTTGAGCGCAAAGATCATTGACGGCAAGCAGGTTTCGGCCGAGGTTCGCGAGCGGGTCGCGGACCAGGTCAAGGAGTTCATGGCTGGTGGCGGCCATCAGCCGGTCTTGGCGACCGTCCTGGTCGGTGACGATCCTGCCTCGCACATCTATGTCGCCAACAAGCACAAAGCCTGCGAAGCGGCCGGGATCGGCTCCGTGCACCACGAGCTGCCCGCCGAAACCAGCCAGTCGGATCTCGTGACGCTGGTCAAGGCTCTGGGTGACGACGACTCGGTGGACGGGATCCTGGTCCAGCTGCCACCGCCGGAGCACATCGACCCTGACGCTGTGATCGAGGCGATCGATCCGGCCAAGGACGTCGATGGCCTGACCGCGACCAACGCCGGCCTGCTGGCCGGTGGCCGACCGGGCCTGGTGCCCTGCACCCCGGCCGGGGTGATCGAACTGCTGGACCATGCCGGAGCCGAACTCGAGGGGGCGGAGGCAGTCATCGTCGGCCGTTCGAACCTGGTCGGTCGGCCGATGATCAGCCTGCTGCTCGGCCGCAACGCGACGGTCACCTGCGCCCACTCCCGAACCCGGGACCTGAACGACGTGACCAGCCGGGCGGATGTGCTGGTGGTTGCCGTCGGCGTCCCCGAACTGATCGGTGCAGGCGGGGTCAAGCCGGGCGCGGTGGTGATCGATGTCGGCATGAACCGGACCGACGACGGCCTCAAGGGCGATGTCGCCTACGACGAAGTGGCCGAGGTTGCGGGGGCGATCACCCCGGTGCCGGGTGGGGTCGGTCCGATGACGATCGCCATGTTGATGGTCAACACGCTCACCGCCGCGAAGGCCAGGGCGGGCTCGTGAACTCGGGCCGCACCTCTCCGAGCTTCTCTCTCTCGCGAATACATCCGGGTGAGTGGCTGGTCGGTCTCTTCGGGCTCGCCCTGCTGGCCGGGTTGCTGTTGCCCTGGGACCGAGGCTCCTCGGCGCTCTCGTCACCGGGCTTCCTCGACGTGGTGCTGGGCTTGATCGCCGTCGCGGCCGTCCTCTTGCCCCTGATCGTTGCCCTGAGTGCCCGCACCGACGTGCCGATCGCCTATGAGACCTTCCTCTGGCCGATCACGCTCCTGTTCGGCCTGGTGCTGATCGTCAAGGCTTTCTTCCCGCCGGACGGCGGCTTCGACGGTGGCTTTTGGCTCGCCCTGGCCGCCACTCTCGCCCTCGGTTTCGCGCTCTGGCGAAGCGTGGACCGGGAGTACTGAACGCACGGCCTGACGCCCCCGTCGGTGCGTCCATAAACTCAGCGTCGTGATTGAGCGCGAACAGGTTCTGCACGTGGCCCGGCTCTCGCGGCTGCGCCTCAGCGAAGAAGAGATCGACACCCTGACCGGGGAGCTTTCCTCAGTCCTCGACCATGTCGACAAGCTGGCCGAGGTGGACATCGAAGGGGTCGAGCCGACCTCTCACGTGGTGCCGTTAGAGAACGTGCTGCGTGATGACGAGCCGCGTCCAAGTCTCGACCGTGAGGTCGCTCTCTCCCAGGCGCCGGACCCTCATGACGGCGCCTTCCGGGTCCCCTCACCGCAGGCGGAGGCCTGATGACCTCGCTGCTTACCGCCAGCGGAGCTGAAACCGCTGCGCGGATCACCGCCGAGGAGGTCTCGGCCACCGAGGTGCTCGATTTCTGGCTGGAGCGGGTCGCCGGCGATCGACTGAACGGTTACCTGTGGCAAGCGGATCGTGAATCGGCACGTTCCGGGGTGGCCGATTCCGACGGGCCTCTGGCCGGGGTGCCGATAGCGATCAAGGACATCTTCTGCACCGAAGGCGTGCCGACCACCGCCGCGTCGAAGATCTTGGGGGGCTACGTTCCTCCTTACACCGCGACTTCGGTCGACCATCTGCGCACGGCCGGGATGCCGATGCTCGGCAAGACCAACATGGACGAGTTCGCGATGGGTTCCTCGAACGAGAACTCGGCCTTCGGCGCCTGTCTCAACCCCTGGGACACCAGCCGTGTGCCGGGCGGATCGTCCGGTGGTTCCGCCGCGGTCGTCGCCGGCGGTCTCGCGCCTTGGTCTCTCGGTACCGATACGGGCGGGTCGATCCGCCAGCCCGCCGGATTCTGCGGAATCGTTGGCCTGAAACCAACGTATGGCGCGATTTCCCGGTTCGGCATGATCGCGTTCGCCTCCTCGCTAGACCAGTGTGGTCCCCTCACCCGCGACGTCACCGATGCGGCTCTGTTGCTATCGGCGCTTCAAGGCCGAGACGAGATGGACTCGACCTCGGTGGGGATCGAGGGCGGCATCGAGACACCGACCGCGGAGCGGCTTGACGGGCTCACCTTCGGTGTGCCGAGGGACCTGATGCGGGAAGGCATCGAGGCCGGGGTACTGGCTCGCTTCGAGGACACTTTGCTCCGTATCGCCGACCTCGGTGGCGAGATCGTTGACATCGAGTTGCCGCACGCCGAGCACGCGATCTCGGCGTACTACGTGCTCGCGCCGGCCGAGGCCTCGACCAACCTTTCCCGCTACGACGGCGTCCGGTACGGCCTGCGGGCCAGCGACGAGGATCTGCTCTCGATGTACGAAGTGACTCGCGAAGAAGGGTTCGGCCCGGAGGTCAAGCGCCGGATCATGCTCGGCACATACGCGCTTTCCTCCGGCTACTACGACGCCTACTACGGTCGCGCGCAACGAGTCCGGACCCGGATCGTCGAGGATTTCGACACCGCCTTCGACCGGGTCGACTTCGTGGTCACCCCGACCTCGCCAACCGTCGCCTTCAAACTGGGCGAGAAAACCGCGGATCCGTGGAGCATGTACCTGAGCGACATCTTCACGGTGCCGATCTCGCTGGCCGGGCTGCCGGCGATCTCGATCCCGGCCGGTCTGGCGGAGCCGGAGGGGGGAGGCCCGGATCTGCCGGTCGGCTTCCAGATCGCTGCGCCTGCCTTCGCCGAGCAGAAGCTGCTTGAAGCCTCCTACGCATTGGAGCAAGCGATCGGTTTCGACGGCACGCTCGCCCTGGAAGGGGGTGTGGAATGAGCACCGAGTACGAGGCGGTGATCGGGCTTGAGATTCACGTCCAGCTTTCGACCAAGACCAAGATGTTCTGTGGCTGCGAGCTCTCTTTCGGCGACGACCCCAACGTCCACACCTGCCCGGTCTGCCTGGCACTCCCCGGGGTGTTGCCGGTTCCCAACCGGACGGCCTTCGAGTACGCCCTTAGAATCGGCGCCGCCCTCGATTGCGAGTTGCCTGCGATCAACACCTTCGACCGCAAGAACTACTTTTATCCGGACAATCCGAAGGCCTACCAGATCACTCAGGCAGTGCGACCATTTGCCGTGAACGGCAAGCTGGGTGCGGTCCGCATCCACCATGCCCACCTGGAGGAAGACGCCGCCAAGACGATCCACACTGGCGGTGCCGGCCGGATCCAGGGTTCGAACGCCTCGGAAGTGGACTTCAACCGCGGTGGCACCCCGCTGGTCGAGATCGTGACCGAGCCGGACCTCCACTCTGGCGCCCAGGTCCGCGAGTGGGGCCAGCTGCTGAGAGCGACGATCAAGCAGCTAGGGGTCTCCGACGTCAACATGGAAGAAGGCTCGCTGCGCTGCGACGCCAACGTCTCGATCAGGCCGGTCGGGAGTTCGGAACTCGGCACCAAGACCGAGATGAAGAACATGAACTCCTTCCGCTTCATCGAGCGCGGCATCGACGCCGAGATCGCCCGCCAAAAGGCCCTGGTCGAATCCGGGCAACCGGTGGTCCAAGAGACGCTCCACTTCGATCCCTCGACCGGCGAACTCCACTCGCTGCGCTCGAAGGAGGAAGCCCACGATTACCGCTACCTGCCCGAGCCGGACCTGGTCCCCGTGGTGCCGACTCAAGCGATGCTGGATGAAGCCAGGAACTCGCTCCCCGAACTGCCGGCTGCGAGGGCGGCCCGTTACGAGGAGATCGGGGTCAGCGAGCAGGCCGCGCTGTTGCTCTCATTCGAAACCGAGTGGGCCGAGTACTTCGAAGGTGTTCTCGCCGCGAGGAAGGGAATCGATCCCCGGGTGGCCGCGAACTGGGTCACCGGCGAGTTCAGTGCCGAACTGCGCCGGCAGGACGATCAGCCGCTGGCCGAAGCCAAGGTCGAGCCGGCCTCCCTGGCGACATTGATCGGCCTGGTCTCCGAAAAGAAGATCTCCCACGGCGCCGGTAAGACGGTGCTGGAAGAAATGGTCGCATCGGGCGCCGATCCGGAGACGGTCGTCGCAGACAAAGGACTCGAACAGATCTCCGATTCGGGTGAACTCGAGAAGATCGTGATCCAAGCGATCGAGGAGAACCCCAAACCTTCCGAGCAGGTCCGCTCCGGCAACGAGAAGGCGATCGGCGCCCTGGTCGGTGCGGTGATGAAGGCCACGCAGGGCCGGGCCGACGGCGGCGAGGTCAACCGCCTGCTACGCCAGCACCTCGGCCTGTAGCCCACCGGGTTCGAACTTGGAAAAGTTGGCAATAATTGCCAACTTTTCCCACTTCGGCGAAATGATCAGCGCCGTGGGAGGACCACGCGGAAGCGGCGGACAACTTTCTTCTTACTCAGGTGCCCGGTCTGGTCGACCGCCCATGCCCGGAGGATGTGCCTGCCGGGCCGAAGCCGCCTAATCGAAATCTTCGAAGCGCAGTTGACCTTCCTCTGCTTGTCCAGCCTGCAGACGAAACCGAGAAGGGTCGCGGCCGACCCTTTGAACTTGAAGTTCACCGCGCGCTTGCGAACCACCTTCGGCGGAGCCTTCGCCAGCTTGATCGTCGGCGCGGGTGAACCACCGGCCGACACGTACAGCGACTTAGCGGCGTTCGAGAAGTAGGGACCGAAGATGAAGCCACAGGCGCTCGGCTGCTCGTCGCAGTAGCCGTAGCTGACGACCGAGTTCAGATAATTGCCGAGCGTTATCCAACCGCCGCCGCTCGCCCCTTGCTCCATCAGACAAGGGCTCCCCGACATCGGGTAGGGGGTGACGTTGCCGGTTGATTTATCGAAGCCACTGAAAGCGACGCGGCATCCGCGCAGGATCTCCCCATCGAAAAGGTTGGAAGGCTGTGAGGGATAACCGTAGATCGTGTATTCGCGCCCCTTGGTCTTGCTCAGAGCGGGGTTCAGGTCGAAGGCGATCTGGCGCGAACCGAGAGCCTTCTGGACCGGCTGCGCGAGCCCCAGCACGGCAATGTCATAGCTGTTCGTGCCCGTCTTGATCCATTGGTTGGGCACCTTGCCGTCGGTCGCGTCGATTACGTCCAGCGGCGCCTCGAATGGGGCGATCCCGTTCTCGTATCCGGGGATGAACACGAGCTTGTCGACGTAACGATGTTCGGTCTGGTCGTACAGGCAGTGCCCGGCCGTGAAGACCACGTTCCGGTTGGCCGAATCGACGACCGTGCCTGAGCAGCTGTAGGCATCGTCGCCGAGCTTGAAGAAGATCTTCCCATGGATTCGCTGCGGGAAGTCGGTGACGTTGCCGGGGGTGAAATCACCGGTCGCGGCCGACGCACTCGCGTCGGCTCCGAAGTCGGGCAGGTCGAAGCTCGCGGCCGGCGGCAGATTGTCGGCCGGCTTGGCGGAAATCAGGCGCTCCCGGGTCCAGTACCGATCGGTCGAGGCGGACCGGCGGAAGGTGACCGAGCTGACCCCCGAACCGTCGACCTTCGAGACCTTGGGTGGCGGAGCGCCTTGACTTACGATCGTCGCGGCGGCCGCGGGAGACGAGGAAGTGAAGAGCATGGCGGCCAGGACGGCGGCCCCGACCATTCCTCCCTTGACCCTGCTTGCGCTGCGCATCAGTTCATTAGAACAGATCAGGCTTTCAACTGTTGCGGTTCTTCGACCGACGTGCGCCGTCGGCTCCCGGGCAGGAATTCAGCGGTCTCCGGTACAACCCGCCACCTATACTCGGCGCTATGGCTTGGAACATCGTCATCGTCGGCGGCGGCTTCGCCGGAGCGAACGTCGCCCGCCACCTCGAGAAGGTCCTGCCTCGGCAGTCGGCCCGGATGACGCTGGTAAACGATGTCAATTTCCTGCTCTACACGCCGCTTCTGCCGGAGGCGGCGGCCGGAACCCTTGAGCCCCGTCACGTGGTGACGCCGCTGCGGGAGATCCTTCACCGCACCAACCTGCGGCTGGGAGTGGTCGACGACCATGACCGGGAGGCGCGGGAGGTCACCTTCCGCAGCCACCTGGGCCAGACCGAACAGATCCCGTACGACCACCTCGTCCTCGCGCCCGGCTCGATTTCCCGGTTTCTCCCGGTGCCGGGCCTCAGCGAGCACGCGGTCGGCTTCAAGAGCCTGGCCGATGCGATCTTCCTTCGCAACCACCTGATCGAGACCCTCGAGATGGCCAACGCCACCGACGATGGCGACCTGAGGGAAGAACTGTTGACCTACGTTTTCGTCGGCGGGGGCTATGCGGGGCTCGAAGCCCTGGCTGAACTTCAGGACTTCGCCACGGATGCGATGCGGGACTATCCCAAGGCGCGGCTACACGGGATGCGCTGGGTGCTGGTCGAAGCGGCTGACCGGGTGTTGCCCGAGATTGACCAGGAGCTGGCCGACTACGCGGTGGGCGAGCTGCGGGGACGTGGCATCGACATCAAGATGGAAACAACCCTGAATGAGGTCACCGAGACCTCCGCCACGATCTCGACCGGCGAAGTGATCCCGACTCGGACGGTGGTCTGGACCGCGGGCGTAGTCCCGAATCCGAGCCTCGCGAATCTCGGTGTTCCGCTCGACGAGCGTGGTCGGGTCAAGGTGGACAGCGGGATGGCTGTGGAAGGCAACCCGGGCATTTGGTCGCTCGGTGATTCGGCCGCCGTTCCCAATCCCAAGGGTGGGGTTTGTCCGCCGACGGCCCAACACGCGGTTCGCCAGGCTCCCGTGGTCGCCGCCAACGTCGCCGCCGCGATCGGACTCGGTGAACCAAAAACCTTCGACTACAAAGGCAACGCCTCCTTCGTCAACCTGGGGCGTTACAAGGCGGTCGGCAAAATCAGCGACCGGACTTTCCGCGGCTTCAAGGCATGGTGGATGGCTCGCTCGTACCACATGAGCCAGATCCCGGGTGCTTCACGCAAGGCCCGCGCGGTGATCGACTGGACCGCCAGCCTGCCGTTCTCGCGGGACATTTCCGAGGTCGGCTCGATCGGGCGGCCCGGTGTCCTCAACCCGGAGCGGTACAAGCACGGCGGCTCCCACCGCCCGGTCGAAGGCGACCCGCCCGCCGCCGGGCGAGATCGGGCCGAAGCAGGCTCCGAGGAGCGCCCGGACCGCGACTTCGTCGATTAGGTCCAATGGGGTACGAGTACATATTCATCGCGCTGCTCTTCGGCATCGCGACCGGCATCATCGGTCGGGCCAAGGGTGGCTCCTTCTTCATCTGGCTGATTGTCGGCTCGATCCTGCCCGGTCTCGGCCTGATCGCCGTCTTCTTGACCCGGAACGAGGTCAACGAGCCGGAACGGCAGTGCCCCAACTGCCACAAGATCGTCAAGCTCTACGTTCAGGTCTGCCCCCGCTGCGGCTACGACCTCTATCTCCCGAAGCCAGAAGAAACTCGAATGCCTCCGAGTTGATCGAAGGGTCCGGGCCGGGGGTGTCCCCCCAAAACCGTCGCTGCGCTCCCCATCCCGAGTTTTTTGGCGAACACCCCGACCCGGACCCCGCAGGAACGGCCAATCGGCTCATGGTGACGCAGGTTTGTCCCCGTATTTCATCCAAACCTGGGCGACCATTGAAAGCGGTGTCGGTCGGTCGTGGGGGCTGGCCTACCTGAGCCAGGTGCGGACTATGGCGTTGGCGAAGCCCATTCCGTACCGCAGCACGGCTGGCTTCTTCGAGTGGCCGTGGAGGCGCTGTTCGACCGTCACCGGCACTTCGACCGCGGGAACGCCGCGCTTGATCGCCTCGATCAGGAACTCGGAGGTGTGGAACTGCTCCTGCTTGAGGACCAGGGTGGGGAGGACCGAGGTGCGGACCGCCCGGTAGCCGTTGGAGCAGTCGGTCACATGGGTGCGCGTGATGAAGGAGACCAGGCGGTTGAAGAAGACGATCCCGAGTTCGCGGGCAAAATGGTTCTGTTCGGCGTGGCCGAGCACTCGAGAACCGTGTGCGACATCCGCCTTGCCGTCGAGCACCGGCTGGACCAGATTCGGCATCTCGGCCGGCAGGTGCTGGCCGTCGGCGTCGAGCGTGACCACGATCGCGGCTTCCGAATCGACCATCAGGCGGTAGCCGGTGCGGAGCGCGGCGCCACCGCCACGGTTGACCACGTGCCGTGAGACGACTGCCCCGTGGGCGGCGGCGACGTCCTCGGTCCCGTCACGCGAGCCGTCGTCGACGACCAGCGTCGCGGTCGGCAATCCGCAGACCTCGGACGGGATCTGGTCGAGCACGTAGCCCAGGTTGTCGGCCTCGTTGTAGGCCGGGATCACGACCCCGATCTTGCCCTTGAACTCCTTGCGATGCTCACCGACCCGGAACTGCTCGGAAGAGATCCCTTCGAGCACGGCCTGTAATTGCTGCGCGTTACGTGCACCGACCGAGAGCGCCCGGAGCGCCATCAGGAAGAGGACGAAGATCGCGATGACCGCGAGGCCGAGGATACGGCCACCGTTGCCCTTCTCGAAAGAGAGAGCTGAGAGCAGGCGGTCGGTAACTTCGGTCCCGGAAACGATCGCCAGGCCGAGACCGGCCAATAGCAAGAGGAGGATGTCCGCATTGCGCAGCTCACGACGCCGGACGATCGCGAAACCGATGATCAGGATCGCGATTACGAGGCCGGTCGCCCGGAGGGCGGTGAGCTGGGCAGGGAATATCGAGGCGAAGATCATGCGGTTTCGGCTCCGGCGTCGGCACCTGGCTCGGTCGGGCCGGGCACCCGGTTGACCAGGGCGTCGAGCGCGATCGTCGCCAGCGGCAGGACGAGCATCATCAGGATCTCATTTCTGCGGGCGGGAGCAAGGGTGATCGCCGCGACTGCAGTGACCGTGGCAATCGGCAGGCCGACCGCTATCGCCTCCCACCGGCGCCGCCACGCGAGCAGGACGAGCCCGGCCAGCCCCGCGAGGACCATCAGGACCTGAATCACCCGGCCGAGTGGGGAAGACATCGCATCCCCGACTCCGGAGCTCCACATCCTCCACACCTTGCGGAAGGTCATCCCGACGTAGCCGATCGGGTGGTCGCCGAGGTACTTGCTCAGGTTTTCCTTGCCGACCCGGCCGAGTGCGTCGTCGCGATCGAGGTCAGCGAGGCGGTGCTCGATCTTGTACTCGCTGGCGACCCGGTCGAAGAGGGGGACCGGATCGACGGCTTCCAATGCGGCCGAACCCGGATCGAGCCGGCGACCGGTCTGCTGGTAGAGGAGTTCCGCCTTGACCCGCTGGTACTCGCCGTCGCCCGGGTAATAGGTGCCGGTGAAGAGTGCCTTGCCGCTGCCGGTCGAAAGCGGAACGACCCGGTCGAGCTCGTGGTAGTTGTGGACCGTCCAGGGAACGATCGGGACCAGGATCGCGAGGACGAAGACCGCGGCCGAAGCCAGCGAGTTCGCGGGGCCGGACTTGATCCACGCACGGATCAGCAGGAAGACGGCGAAAGCGACGCAGACCGAAAGGTATTCGGGGCGGATCAGCGCGGTCAGGCCAAAACCGAGACCAGGAAGCAGCCAGGGCCAGACGCGTGCCAGGCGGGTCGCCCCCGGGGTATTCATGCGCCGGTCGGCCCAGAGGAAGGCGAGTACCGAGAACGGCAGCATGAACAAGGCCGGTGGTTCGCTCATGAGCGCACCGGTCGAGTGGATGAAAGGCGGATAGAAAGCGACCAGGCCGGCCGCGACCAGCGGGCCGGCCGCCTGCCGCAGGCGGGTCCCGGTCGGAAACCCGGGATTTGAGGCATCGAGATTGAGGTTTTCGGTCTCATCGACTGAAAACTTCAATCTCGACGATCTGGGAGGTCGAGGCGGACCGAGCAGGCGGGCTGTGAGCAGGAAGGCGAGGATGATCGCGGCGGTGCCGAACAGGGCCTCGACCCCGCGGGCGACGCCGTCACGGACCCCACCGGTGAGGTAGTAGGCGCCGGCGTAGATCAGGGGGGCACCCGGGGACCAGTCACTCGGCGTCTTGAATTCGGGCCCGCTCGAGGATCCTTGCTCGTAGCCGAAGGTTCCATCGACATAAAGCGCTTCGGCCAGCGCCCGGTAGGCGAGGGCGTCGTCACCCGGGTCCCCCAAAGGGTTGACGACTACCCAGGCCCGGACCAGGAAACCGCTGCAGACGATCACGGCTAGGGCGATCATCGCCCCGCGTCCGTAACGGGTGAAATAGCTCTTCAGAACGTGCATCCGGGCCGGTCAGGCTATGGGAAGCGGCCCCGGAAAGTGCGGTCAGCCTGTCGTGCAAGGCGGTAATTCACGGTTCGATGCCGAGCGTCGACCGATCCGAGTACCGGCCGAGACGGTGGCCGACGGCATCGCGGGCGAGGCGCAAAGCGAGCGAAAAACCGAGCCCGGTCAGGCATGCGATCACCGGCCAGAGAGCAAGTGTCCGGCGGGGCGAAGCGACGAAGACGGCGCCGATCGCCGTGGCGCCGGCGGCCAAAGCGAAGATCAGCCAGAACTCTGGCCGGCGTCGGAAGGCGAGCAGCAACAAGCCGAGCAGCGCCGCGGCAACCAGGCTCATGTGGAAGGCCCGGCCGGCCACGGTCCCCGTCAGGTCGGTCCGGCCCCGCCACCAGATCCGGGCCGACTTGCTGGCCAAATACCCGAACAGCCCGGCCGGATCTTCACGCAGTGCCCGCAGATAGTTCTCACGTCCGATCCGCGCCAGTGCCACGTCCGCCGGGACGCCGGGCATGCGTTCGGCGGCCAGCAAGGCCAGCACCCGTTCCGGGGTGATCGATTCCGGCCCCTCGCCGCTGGCCGCGTTCTGGGCGTGGATCTGCCGGGCGAGCTCGGGGTGGCGGGCCAGCACCTCCGGCATAACCTCGAGCGGGTCGCCGGCAGAAGGCAGGTAGCTGCCGGTGAACAGCGTCTGGCCGCCACCGGTCGAGAGCGGCACCAGGCGGCCTGAATGGTCGGCGTTGCGGGTCATCCAGGGCGTGATCACGATTAGCAGCGCGGCCAACATCATCAGTCCGGAAACGAGCGTCGGCACCAGCCCGCGGGACCGGCAGATCAGCATCATGACCCCGATCAGGACCAGTGAGATCGCGAGATACTCGGGCCGGACCATCGCCGTCAGGCCAAGCAGGGCGCCTGGCAGAAGCCAATCGAGGACGAAAAGCCATCGGGGCCGGTCCGGCCGGTCGAGCTTGTCCCGGGCCCGCAGCATTGCCAGGAGGGCGCCGGTGAGAAGGGTGCCGGCCAGCGCCTCGGTCAGCAGCATGCCTGCGTCGCTGATCAGACAGGGATAGAACGCGACCGTGGCGGCGGCCACAAAACCAGCGACTCCCGGGTCTTCGGGCGGAGCCAGACGCCGGGCAAGGAGCCAAGCGAACGGGATCGCGAGCGTACTCAGCAGGGCGAGCAGGATCCGGGCCAGCCGTACGTCTTCGCGGCCAGCAAGGTCGAAGACACCCGCCACGGCCAGCGGCAGACCCGGGCTGTAATTGGTGGCCGGCTGGGGATGGGCCGGCGTGTCCGGTCCCCGCTGGGCGAAGACGCCGTCTTCGTGGAGGCCGCGGGCGATCCGTTCGTAGGCGGCGGAATCGGGCAAGTTCTCGGCCGAGCCATGCCAGGCCGCATCCATCCTCAAAGCCAATCCGGCAATGACCACGAGAACGAGGGCAAGCAGTCTCACTCAGGCAATCCTAGTGCCGGATAGTTCCGGTAATCTCGGCCCTTATGCGAATTCTGATTCTTGGCGGTGACGGTTACCTCGGCTGGCCCACGGCGATGCGTTTTTCGGACCGCGGCCACGACGTGATGATCGTCGACAACTTTGCCCGGCGCCGCTGGCACCTGGACCAGTCGACGGATTCGCTGACCCCGATCTCGAGCCTTCAGGACCGGCTTGACGCCTGGGAGCGGGTTTCCGGCCGCCGCATCGAGGCTCGAGTGGGCTGCATCGAAGACGGCGAGTTCCTCGACAAAGTCGTCTCGGATTTCCTGCCGGAGGCGGTCATCCACTACGGCGAGCAGCCCTCGGCGCCCTACTCGATGCGTTCGCGCCAGACCGCGGTCGAGACTCAGCAGACCAACGTGATCGGCACCCTAAATCTGCTCTTCTCGATGCGCGAGCACGTGCCGGATGCGCACCTGATCAAGCTCGGCACGATGGGTGAATACGGGACCCCGAACATCGACATCGAAGAGGGCTTCATCGAGATCGAGCACAACGGTCGCAAGGACACGCTGCCGTTCCCGAAGCTCCCGGCTTCGCTCTACCACGCCTCCAAGGTCCACGACTCGACCAACATCCACCTCGCCACCCGGTTCTGGGGCCTGCGCGCCACCGATCTCAACCAGGGCGTCGTCTACGGCATAGAGACCGACGAGACAGCCCTCGACCCGGCCCTCGCGACCCGCTTCGATTACGACGAGACGTTCGGCACCGTGCTCAACCGGTTCTGCGTCCAGGCCGTGATCGGCCATCCCCTGACCGTTTACGGGGCTGGTGGCCAGACCCGTGGCTACCTGAACATCCGCGACACGCTGCGCTGCGTCGAGCTGGCCACTCTCAACCCGGCCGACCGGGGTGAGTTCCGGGTCTTCAACCAGTTCACCGAGCAGTTCACGGTCTCCGAATTGGCCGAGCTGGTGCAGAAGAGCGCCGCTGAAGTCGGTCACGAGGTCTCGATCGAGTCCTTCCCGAACCCGCGAGTAGAGCTGGAAAGCCACTACTTCAATCCGAAGCACGAGAAGCTGCTCGAACTCGGCCTGGAGCCGCATCACCTGGGCGCGGAACTGGTTCGTTCGGTGCTCTCGACCATCGACAAGCACAAGGACCGGGTGATCCCGAGAGCGATCACTCCGAAGACCAAGTGGAACCCGGGGGAGCTCGAAGGCGGCGCGCTTTCACCCCAGCAGAAGACCTGAAGCGCCCAACCCTGATTCGTTAGGATCACTGGTCTAATGAGAGCCGCAGACGCATTGTTCAAATCCCTCGAACTCGAAGGTGTCGACCACATCTTCGGGATTCCAGGTGGCGCAAACCTGCCCACCTATGACGCGCTGGTCGACGCCGATCTGCGGCACGTACAGGCCCGTCACGAACAGGCTGCCGGCCATGCCGCCGAGGGCTACGCCCACGCATCGGGCAAGGTCGGGGTGGCTTTCGGCACCTCCGGCCCCGGTGCCACCAATCTGGTCACCGCGATCGCCGACGCGATGATGGATTCGGTTCCCACGGTCTTCATCACCGGCCAGGTCCGAACCGACCTGATCGGCACCGACGGCTTCCAGGAGGCAGACATCGTCGGCATCACGATGCCGATCGTGAAGCATTCCCTGCTCTGCACCGAGCCGGAACACATCCCCGAGTACGTCCACGAGGCCTTCCACATCGCCTCGAGTGGTCGCCCGGGTCCGGTGCTGATCGACATTCCGCAGGATCTGGCCCGGGCCGAGATCGACTATCAGGAACGAACCGAGCCGGTCGACCTCTCCGGCTACAAGCCGACCGTCGAAGGCAATCTCAAACAGATCCGCCTCGCCGCCAAAGCGATGGCCAACGCGCGGCGCCCGGTGATCTACACCGGCGGCGGAGTCAATCTCGGCAACGCGTCGGCCGAACTCCGCGAGCTCTGTGCCACCGCGGGATTCCCGGTCACCTCGACCCTGATGGGGCTGGGCTGCTTCCCGGCCAGTGACGAGCAGTGGCTCGGGATGCTCGGCATGCACGGCACGCGGACCGCGAACTACGCGATGGACGAGGCCGACCTGATTATCGCGATCGGTGCCCGCTTCGATGACCGGATCACCGGCAAGCTCTCCGAGTTCGCTCCATCGGCAAAGTTCATCCACATCGACATCGACCCGGCTGAGATCTCGAAGAACGTTCCCGCCCATATCCCGATCGTCGGCGATGTCAAGCTGGTTCTGCCGAAGCTGACCCGCGAGTACCAGACCCTGCAGACCGATTCATCCCGGCTCGATGGCTGGTGGAGCCGGATCAAGGCCTGGCAGGGCGAGTATCCGCTGACCTACGAACCGGGCGGTCCGGGCGAGATCAAGCCTCAGCTGATGATTCAGAAGCTGCACGAGCTGACCGGCGGGGACGCGATAGTCGCGTCGGACGTCGGCCAGCACCAGATGTGGGCGGCCCAGTACTACGGGTTCAATCAGCCCCGTCGCTGGATCAACTCCGGTGGCCTCGGCACGATGGGCTTCGGCCTGCCGGCCGCGATCGGTGCCAAGGTCGCCCGTCCGGACGATCAGGTCATCTGCATTTCCGGTGACGGCAGCCTGATCATGAACATCCAGGAGATGGCGACCGCGGTCAACGAGGAAGTGCCGGTCAAGGTCTTCCTGATGAACAACGGCTTCATGGGCATGGTCCGTCAGTGGCAGGAACTGTTCTGGTCGGAGCGTTACAGCGGAGTCGAGAACGGACCCAGTCCGGACTGGGTGAAGCTGACCGAAGCTTTCGGTGCCAAGGGGCTGCGCTGCGAAGACAGCGCCGATCTCGAAGAGATGATCGTCGCCACCCTCGACGCGGACGGACCGGCGCTGCTCGACGTGAGGGTCAGCCCGAGAGAGAACTGCTACCCGATGATCCCTGCGGGGAACGCGGCAAGGGACATGGTGGGCTGATGGCTTCCACGGACATGGTCAGGCTCGAGGATCTCCACACCGGTACTTCGCGGCTTTCGGGTCGCAAGCATGTGCTTTCGATCATGGTCGAGAACCGAGCCGGCGTACTGGCCAGGGTAGCCGGCCTGTTTTCCCGGCGCGGATTCAACATCGACACCCTCGCGGTCGGGCCGACCGAGGACCCGGAAGTTTCCCGGATCACGCTGACGATCGACGGGGCGGTCCACCCGATCGACCAGGTGACCAAACAGCTCCACAAGCTGGTCAACGTCCTGAAAATCCGCGACATGGAGCCAGATGAGACGGTGGCCCGCGAGATGGCCCTGTTCAAGGTCTCGGCCGCGGTCGAGAACCGGGCGGAGATCGTGCAGTTCGCAGAGATCTTCCGGGCCAAGATCGTCGATGTATCCCGCCGGGCCCTGATCGTCGAGGTGACCGGTTCACACGACAAGATCGAGGCCTTCGAGAGCATGCTGCGGCCACATGGCCTGCTAGAGATGGTCCGCACCGGCGAAGTCGCGCTGGCCCGCGGCGGCGACTGATGCCGGCGCCCGCTGGCAGGGCGAACATCGAAGAACTGCTGCGCGAAGCGCTGTCGGAAGCGTCATCTCGTCCTGGCCAGACACTGGTTTCGGCCACTGTGCCGTTCGAGTGTGACGACCCCTCCGCCACGGTGTTCGCCTCCCGGCGAGCCGGTGAGCCCTTCTTCTGCTGGGAGCAGCCCGACCGAGATCTGAAGCTGGCCACGCTTGGGCGTGTTCACGAGATCACCGCCCGTGGGCCGAACCGGTTCGTCACGGTGGCCGCGGACTGCGCCAACCTTTGCGGAGAAGCGGTGCTGCGCGGGTCGGGTGGGTTCACCACCGGCCCGGTCTGGACCGGCGGTTTCGCCTTCCATGACGACGGTACTGGTGGCGCGGCCGGCTCCGACCCCGCCTGGTCTTCGTTCGAGCCGGCCTCGATGATCTTGCCGGAGCTCGCGATCCAGTCCTCCGAAGCGGGCACTTACCTGACGGTCAACCTGATGGGCGGACCGGGGCGGGACACGGAAGCACTGCGAACTGGAGCTTCGGCGAGAGTAGCCGGACTGGTCACTTCGGAGATGCCGATGATCGATCCACATCCGACGGTCGCCCCGTCGATCGAAAGCGTCCGCAGCCCGGAGTCGTACGAAGGTTCTGTTGCCGAAGCGGTCGAGCGGATCCGAGCCGGTGAGATCGAGAAGGTCGTCCTGGCCCGGGAAGTCGTGGTTCGGGCCGGCTCGGCTCACGATCCCGCCGCGATCTACAACGCGCTGAGGCAGGGTTTTCCGTCCTGTTTCAACTTCTGCGCTGGAACCGGCGAGGCGGTGTTCATCGGGGCCAGCCCGGAACTGCTGGTCCGCTGTGTCGGCCGCGGCGTAGCCACGGTAGGCCTTGCCGGCTCTACCCGCCGCAGCAGCGACCCGGCGGTCGACGACCACCTCGCTCAGCAGCTCTTCTCCAGCAAGAAGGATCGGGGAGAACAGGCAGTCGTGGTCCGAAGAATCGTCAAGACCTTGAGCAAGCTGAGCGTCTGGGTCGAGGCGGCCGAGGAGCCGGAGATCATCAAGGTGGCGAATATCCAGCACCTCGGCACCCCCGTCTATGCGCAGCTGGCGCAGCCGCGGACCGCGATCGAGCTGGCCGGGCTGCTGCATCCGACTCCGGCGGTCGGCGGCGAGCCGTGGAAGAAGGCTCGAAAGGTGATGGCCGAGGTCGAAGGGATGGACCGCGGATGGTACGCGGGCCCGGTCGGCTGGATGGACGGTTCCGGGGACGGTGAGTTCTGCGTGGCGCTGCGAAGCGCTCTGATCCGCGATCGGGAAGCGCATCTCTTCGCCGGAGTCGGCGTGGTTGCCGATTCCGACCCGGCCGCGGAACTGGCCGAAACCGAGATCAAGCTCGGTGCTCTGCTGCCGCTGCTGAGCTGACCGGATCGGGTTCCGCTCGATCAAAAATCCGAACCGATTCGACAATTCGGTTTGAGCAGCGCGCGACCGCGGTAGAGACTGAACGTGGGACTCGTTGCGAACGTGTCTCTTGCAGGATCGCCCGGCAGGGGTCGGGTTGATGGACCGTCCATTCTCGACCACGGGGGCACCCTTGATTTACCGCGTACTTGCCCGGACGCTCATTGCGGCCGCGGCACTCCTTTCGATTTCCGCTGTTTCGGCTTCCGCAGCTGACCTGACTGTCGACGACGACCGTGGCGACTGTCCGGCCGCGGGATACTCATCCGTCCAGCAGGCCGTGGACGCCGCCGAAACGGGCGACACCATCGTGATCTGCCCGGGCGACTACGCCGAGGGCCCCGGCACTCCGGGCAGCAACGCGCTCACGATCACGCGCTCGATCGACATCAAAGGCGCGGGGGCCGATCTGGTCACGATTCGACCCCGGGCACTGACCCCGGCTGGAGGTCAGATCGCCGCCAATCAGCCGACCCTTCGCGATCCGGTGGGGAACATCGTCACCGTCTACGGCGCGCCGACTTTCCCGATCGACGTCGACATCTCGGGCGTCACGATCTCGGGTGGTGGTCGCGAAGACGTATTCCCCGACACCGACATCTGGAACGGAGAGTTCGTCGGCGGGGTCTACTCGGAAGCGGGGCTGGTGTATCTCGATTCGGGTGGCAGCGTTTCTGACAGCCGGGTCACCAACGTCGTGACCTCGGAGCGCCCCAGCGCCGAAGGACAGCCGGGCGGCTACCGCAGCAACTCGCTCGGTTACGCGATCGCCCAGGTAACGGCGGCGACCGACACCCCGCTGGGCGTCACACCTCGCGAGCTGAGCGTCTCGGGAACCCGGATCGACCGCTACAACAAGGGTGGAATCCTGATCGACGGTGCCACCGGTGACAGCTTCCCGCTGACTCCGACCGGGGTCACGAACCAGGCCACGGTGGTCGGCACCTCGATCGTCGGCCGCAACCTGAACAGTCCGCCGAACGACGGCACCGGCGGCGGTGACCTGATCGACACCGGCACCGTCTTCGGACAGGACGGCATTCGGGTCACTGCGGGTTCGACGTTGGCGGCGAGCAGCAGCTCGATCACGCAGAATCTGATGGCCGGCATCGATTCGCACACGCCGGCTGAGTGGCCCGGCGCGGCCGGCGTCAGGCTGGTCGGGGCCGGCCCGTCCAGCATCACCGAGAGCAATGTGCTCGAGAACTCCTACGGGGTGGTCAACGCCGGACTCGACGGTACGACTCCGAACATCGCGACGCCGGTAACCGCCACCGACAATTTCTGGGGCTACCCGGTTACAAGCGACGCCACCAACGACGGTCCCGCCGTCTCACC
>Ga0182792_1000316_pt1 | contig 47149 bp, 38 predicted proteins | sample Passage237B_FD_130497 | JGI IMG/M metagenome (GOLD analysis project Ga0182792, IMG submission 130497) | Cellulose adapted compost microbial communities from Newby Island Compost Facility, Milpitas, CA, USA - Passage2 37B (version 2) (version 2) ...
CGGATATCCGTCCCGTGTTCATCTCCGACGAGATGAAGCGCTCCTACCTCGACTACGCCATGAGCGTGATCGTGGCGCGCGCGCTGCCGGACGTCCGCGACGGCCTCAAACCCGTGCATCGGCGCATCCTTTACGCGATGCACGAGAACGGCTTTGAGTGGAATAAGCCCTATCGCAAGTCGGCCCGCACCGTCGGCGACGTCATCGGTAAATACCATCCGCACGGCGACCAGTCGGTCTACGACGCGCTGGTGCGCATGGCGCAGGACTTTTCCATGCGCGTGCCGCTGATCGACGGCCAGGGCAATTTTGGCTCGGTCGATGGCGATATGCCGGCGGCGATGCGCTACACCGAATCGCGCCTGACCAAGATCGCCGACCATCTGGTCGACGATCTCGACAAGGACACCGTCGACTTCCACCCCAACTACGACAATTCCGAGCGCGAACCGTCGGTGTTGCCGGCGCGCTTCCCCAATCTGCTGGTCAACGGCGCCGGCGGTATCGCCGTCGGCATGGCCACCAACATCCCGCCGCACAATCTCGGCGAGGTGATCGACGCCTGCATCGCGGTGATCGACGATCCCGGCATCGGCATCGACGATCTCATCAAAATCGTGCCGGGGCCGGATTTCCCGACCGGCGGCATCATCCTCGGCCGGCAGGGTATCCGCGCCGCCTACCATCTCGGCCGCGGCTCTGTCGTGATGCGCGGCAAGGTGACGATCGAGCCGACGCGCAAGGACCGCGAGGCCATCGTCATCACCGAGATTCCCTATCAGGTGAACAAGGCCACCATGGTCGAGCGTATCGCCGACCTGGTGCGCGAGAAGAAGATCGAGGGCATTTCCGACCTGCGCGACGAGTCCGACCGCGAGGGGTTTCGCGTCGTCGTCGAACTGAAGCGCGAGGCCATGGCCGAGGTGGTGCTGAACCAGCTCTACCGCTACACGCCGTTGCAGACCAATTTCGGCGTCAACTCGGTGGCGCTGGACGGCGGCCGCCCGCTGACCATGAACCTCAAGGACATGCTCGCGGCGTTCACCGCTTTCCGCGAGCGGGTGGTGACGCGGCGCACCAAGTATCTGCTCGGCAAGGCGCGCGACCGCGCCCACATCCTGGTCGGTCTTGCCATCGCGGTTGCCAATATCGACGAGGTGATCCGCGTCATCCGCACCTCGCCCGATCCTGCTACCGCGCGCGATACCCTGATGGCGCGCGACTGGCCGGCGAGCGACGTCGCCGCGATGATCACGCTAATCGACGATCCGCGCCATCGCCTGGCCGAGGACGGCACCGCGCGGCTGTCGCTGGAGCAGGCCAAGGCCATTCTCGACCTCCGGCTGCAGCGCCTGACCGCGCTCGGGCGCGACGAGATTTCGCAGGAGCTCGACAAGCTCGCGGCCGAGATCGCCGACTATCTCGACATCCTGCGCTCGCGTGCCCGCGTGCAGGCGATCGTCAAAACCGAACTCAACGCGGTGAAGGACGAGTTCGCCACCCCGCGCCGCACCGTCATCCTCGATCAGGAAGGCGAGATCGAGGACGAGGATCTGGTCGATAATCTCGACATGGTGGTCACCGTCTCGCACGCCGGCTACGTCAAGCGCGTGCCGCTGTCGACCTACCGCGCCCAGAAGCGCGGCGGCAAGGGGCGCTCGGGGATGCAGACGCGCGACGAGGATTTCGTCGCAAAGCTGTTTTCCGCCTCGAACCACACCCCGGTGCTGTATTTCTCCTCGCTCGGCCGGGTCTACAAGGAAAAGGTGTGGCGGCTGCCGGAAGCCGCGCCGCAGGCGCGCGGCAAGGCGCTGATCAACATCCTGCCGCTGGAGCAGGGCGAACGCATCACATCGATCATGCCGCTGCCCGAGGACGAGGGATCGTGGGGCGACTATGACGTGATGTTCGCCACCACCAGCGGTACCGTCCGGCGCAACAAGCTGTCCGATTTCGTCGATGTGCGCCGCTCCGGCATCATCGCCATGAAGCTCGCCGAGGGCGAGGCGATCGTCGATGTGCAGATCTGCACCGAGCACGACGACGTGCTGCTGACCGCGAGCGGCGGCCAGTGCATCCGCTTCCCTGTCGCCGAGGTGCGCGTATTCCAGGGCCGCACCTCGATGGGTGTGCGCGGCATCGCGCTGGCCGAGGGTGACCGGGTGATTTCGCTGGCGATCCTGCATCACTTCGAGGCGACGCCCGCCGAGCGCGCCGCCTATCTCAAGCAGTCGGGCGCGATCCGCCGTGCCGCGACCGGCGAGGATATCGAGCCGGAGGAGGCGACGCCGGAAGCCGAGGAGGCGGCGCATACCGACTTCGCGCTATCGCCGGAGCGTTATGCGGAAATGGGCGCGGCCGAACAGTTCGTGCTCACCGTCACCGCGCAGGGTTACGGCAAGCGGTCGTCGTCGTTCGAGTTCAGGGTGTCCGGGCGCGGCGGCAAAGGCATCCGCGCCAGCGATCCGACCAAGCTCGGCGAGATCGGTCCTCTCGTTGCGGCGTTCCCGGTCGAGATGTCGGACCAAATCATGCTGGTGAGCGACGGCGGGCAGTTGATCCGCGTGCCGGTGGAGGGCATCCGTATCACCAGCCGCGCGTCAAAAGGCGTGCGCGTCTTCAACACCGCCGACGAGGAAAAGGTGGTGTCGGTGGAGCGCATCGGCGACGACGGAGAGGATGAGAACGGTAACGGCGAGGGGTGACGCGTGTGCTCCCTCTCCCCACCGGGAGAGGGTTGGGGTGAGGGGGATAGATTTATCGGTAGGCCGTAACCCCTCACCCGGATCGCAAGAGCGATCCGACCTCTCCCCATGGGAGAGGTAAGACCTGCGTGCGGCCATGACGAAGCCCGATCATGACAAGGGAAAAAAAAGGCCCCGCACCAGAAGGTTCGGGGCCTTTTTTCAAGCACTTTGGAGGCGCCGCGGGCATGCGGCTTGGTCCTGAGATTTTGAGCGTGGGGCCTCAGAATTAGCGGATGCGGATCCGTGCTTCCTGCACCGGAGCGCCGGTCTCGGCGTGGCGCAGGCAGGCGGCCGGGATATCGGGCCACACGGCATCGGCGCAGCGCGCGGTGGCGCGGATGTCGAGCCGGTCGCTCTTGGCGAGGGCCGTCGGGACGCTCGCCTCGACCTCGGGGGCGAAGCCCGGCAGCACGGTCAGCGCGGCGGCGGCGAAAGCGGCGATTGCGATTGCCGAAAGAGCCTTGATCATGGCGATCCCCTGTCAAATTGGGTTCTTTGACCCTTGTGTCGTTATCCGTTTGATACAGACCGACTGTTCCACCCGGTTGTCGTGGGACTGGGAAAATGGCTTCATCCCGTCACACAAATGTTTCGTCGCTTTCAGCCCATGAAACAGTGAGGTGCATCACACTCGGCTCTTGAAGCGGCGCGCTTGCGGGCGAGCCTCCCGCAGGCTATAGCCGGGAGGCGTGAAGCGGGCGTTGCTTTGCCGGCGGAATTTTCACCAAATCAAAAACTTAGAGCTAACTTCTGAGAAACCCCGAACTCTCGAAGGCGCCTCGGACCATGTCCCGTACCGCGCTCTACCCCGGCTCGTTCGACCCCGTGACCAACGGCCACCTCGATGTGGTGCGGCAAGCTGTCGGCCTCGCCGACCGGCTGGTGGTGGCGATCGGCATCCATCCCGGCAAGAAACCGCTGTTTTCCACCGAGGAGCGGCTCGACATGGTGCGCGAGGTGTTCGCACCGCTCGCCAGCAAGGCGGGTTGCGCGTTCGACTGCGCGACCTTCGACGACCTCACCGTGACCGCGGCCCAGCGCGCCGGCGCCACGCTCCTGATCCGCGGTCTGCGTGACGGCACCGATCTCGACTACGAGATGCAGATCGCCGGCATGAACGAATCCATGGCGCCCGACGTGCAGACGGTGTTCGTGCCGGCCTCGGCCATGGTTCGCCCGATCACCGCCACACTGGTGCGCCAGATCGCCGGGATGGGTGGCGATGTCTCGAAATTCGTGCCGCCTGCTGTGGCGGCCCGCCTCAGGGCCAAGTTCAACGCCAGATCCTAGTGCCAAGCCCTAACGTCACGTTCGCCGGCTGACCGGCTTCAATTGCGACCCGGAGATCCCATGATCCGCATCCTCGCCGTTCTCGCCACGCTGTTCTGCGTGATGCCTGCGCTCGCGCAGGACCTGCCGGCCGGCCTCGACAAGGCCAACGCCATCGTCATCGACACCACCAAGGGCCGCATCGTCGTCAAGCTGCGCACCGATCTGGCCCCGCAGCACGCCGCCCGCCTCAAGCAGCTCGCGCGCGAGGGCTTTTACAACAATGTGCCGTTCCACCGCGTGATCGGTGGCTTCATGGCGCAGACCGGCGACGGCCAGAATTTCAACGGCACCGGCGGCTCGAAGTATCCCAACCTCAAGGCCGAGTTCTCCAGCGTGCCCTTCAAGCGCGGCATCGTCGGCATGGCGCGGCGCGGCGACAGCGTCGATTCTGCCAACTCCCAGTTCTTCATCATGTTCGGCGATGCGCCGAGCCTCAACGGCCAGTACACCGTGATCGGCGAGGTCGCGGCCGGCATGGACGTGGTGGATAATCTCAAGAAGGCGCCGTCCGGCTCACCCTCCGGCGCCGTCACCGACCCCGACAAGATGCTCAAGGTGCAGGTCGCCTCGGACATCCGTTGACGCAAAACTTTCAGGAAAGGATGAGGCCATGGCCGTCACCGACAACACGCTGATCCTCGAGACGACGCAAGGCGACGTCACCATCGAGATGCGCCCCGATCTCGCCCCGAACCACGTCGCCCGCATCAAGGAACTGGTGCGAGAGGGCTTTTACGACGGCATCGTGTTTCACCGCGTGATCGACGGCTTCATGGCGCAGACCGGCTGCCCGCACGGCACCGGCACCGGCGGCTCCGGCAAGAACCTCAAGGCCGAGTTCAACGCCGAGCCGCATGTGCGCGGCACCGCATCGATGGCCCGCGCCGCCCATCCCGATTCCGCCGACAGCCAGTTCTTCATCTGCTTCGACGATGCCCGCTTCCTCGACAACCAGTACACCGTCTGGGGCCAGGTGACGGAGGGCATGGAGAACGTGGACAAGATCAAGCGCGGCGAGCCGGTGCAGAACCCGGACAAGATCGTCCGCGCGCGCATGGCGGCCGACGCCGCCTGAACTTGCGGCGTTTCGCTCTGGCGCTCATGGCCGGGCTTGCCCGGCCATTGACGTTTGTGCCTGGGCGGGTCCACTGAGAGCGATCCTTTCCCGAACTGTGGCAGCCATGCGCACCGATCTGTTCGACTTCGATCTGCCGCCCGAGCGCATCGCATTGCGCCCCATGGTGCCGCGCGACGCGGCGCGGCTGCTCGTCGTTCACCCCGGTGCGCGGCTCGAGGATCGCATCGTCCGCGATCTGCCGGACCTGTTGCAGCGGGGCGACCAGCTCGTCGTCAACGACACCCGCGTCATCGCCGCCCAGCTGACCGGCCGCCGGCTCGGCGGTGCGATTGAGCCGCGCATCGAGGCGACGCTGATCAAGCGGCTCGACGGGTCGCGCTGGCAAGCGCTGGTCAAGCCGGCCAAGCGGTTGTCGCCCGGCGACGTCGTGCGCTTCGGCAACGAGGGCCGCGTCTGCCTGCTCGGCAATCTCGATGGCGAGGTTGAGAGCAAGGGTGAGGCCGGCGAGGTGGTGTTCGCCTTTGCCTTCCACGGCCCGATCCTCGACCAGGCGATCGAGGATGTCGGCGCGACGCCGCTGCCGCCTTACATCGCCTCGAAGCGCGAGCCGGATGCGCAGGATGCGCGCGACTACCAGACCATGTTTGCGGCCAACGAAGGCGCTGTGGCGGCGCCGACCGCCGGCCTGCATTTCACCCCGGAGCTGGAGGAGCGGCTGGCCGCGCGCGGCATCGCAATTCACCGCATCACGCTGCATGTCGGCGCCGGCACCTTTTTGCCGGTCAAGAGCGAGGACACCGAGGGCCATCGCATGCACGCCGAATGGGGCACGATCTCCGCCGAGACCGCAGAGGCGCTGAACGCCGCCCGCGCCGCCGGCCAACGCATCGTCGCCGTCGGCACCACCTCGCTGCGGCTCCTGGAAAGTGCCGCGGGCGAGGATGGCCGGCTCAAGCCGTTTGCCGGCGAGACTTCGATCTTCATCACGCCGGGCTACCGCTTCCGCGCCGTCGATATCTTGATGACCAACTTCCATCTGCCGCGCTCGACGCTGTTCATGCTGGTTGCGGCCTTCTGCGGCCTCGACGAGATGAAGGCGGCCTATGCCCACGCCATCGCGGCCGGCTACCGCTTCTACTCCTATGGCGACGCCAGCCTGCTGGTCCGCGCCGCGGAGCCGGCATGACACTGCCCACTCACTTTGAACTGCTGGCCGAGGACGGCGCGGCGCGTACCGGGCGGCTGGCCACACCGCACGGCGTGGTGCGCACGCCGGCCTTCATGCCGGTCGGCACCGCGGGCGCCATGAAGGGCATCCACTGGCGCGACGTGCGCGAGGCCGGCAGCGACATCGTGCTCGGCAATACCTACCACCTGATGCTGCGTCCCGGCGCCGAGCGCATCCATGCGCTTGGCGGATTGCAGCGCTTCACCGGGTGGGGCGGCCCGATGCTGACCGATTCCGGTGGCTTTCAGGTGATGTCGCTGGCGCAACTGCGCAAGGTCAACGAAGCGGGCGTCACCTTCCGCTCGCATATCGACGGCGCCAAGCTCGATCTGACGCCCGAGCGCGCCATCGAGGTGCAGCGGCTGTTCGGCTCCGACATCGCCATGCAGCTCGACGAGTGCGTGCGGCTGCCGGCCGAGCCGGCCGAGATCGCCCGCGCCATGCGGCTGTCGCTGCGCTGGGCCGAGCGCTGCCGCCGCGCCTTCGACGGCGCGGCCGAGGGCTACATGCTGTTCGGCATCGTGCAGGGCGGCGACGATGCCGCCTTGCGCGGCGAGAGCGCCCGCGCGCTGACCGACATCGGCTTCCACGGCTATGCCATCGGTGGGCTTGCGGTCGGCGAGCCGCAGGCCGTGATGCTCAAGATGATCGAGGCCACCGTGCCGCACCTGCCGGCAGAGCGGCCGCGCTACCTGATGGGCGTCGGCACGCCGGAGGACATCGTCGCGGCGGTCAAACGCGGCATCGACATGTTCGACTGCGTGCTGCCGACGCGCAACGGCCGCCATGGCCTCGCCTATACTCGCTTCGGCCCGATCAATCTGCGCAATGCGCGCCATGCCGACGATCCGCGCCCGCTGGACGTGGAGAGCGACTGGCCGGCGACGCGCACTTACGCGCGCGCCTATCTGCATCACCTGGTCAAGGCCGGCGAGCCGTTGGGCGCGATGCTGCTGTCGGAGATCAACGTCGCCTACTATCAGGGCCTGATGGCCGGCCTGCGCGCCGCGATCGCGGCGAACCGCTTCGAGGCGTATTGTGCCGGCCTGCGCGAAGGCTGGACGCGCGGGGACATCCCGCCGTGCTGATCGTTCAGTTGCTCGCCGGCCTTTTCATGGCGTGGCGCGTCACAAAACCGTAGCCGCAGGTCTCGCAGGCCCACAAGTAGCTGACGAACTGGTCGTCGGCATCGAATGCCGAAGCTTCGGCTGCAATCATGGTGTCCACGCACACGGGGCAGGTGGGCAACTCGGCGATGCGTGGCGCGCCGTTGCGCGGCTGGGCGGCGAGGAGTTCAGCGAGCGCTGACATCACGGCCTCCTTCTCGATCGGGGTTGCACGAGAAGGATACACCGAACTGGTTGACGATGGCGCAACGAAAATGCGGAGGTTTCTTGATTTTCGCGTCCCGCTGCCGTTTTCGCGGGCAAATGCCATCACTTCGGCGTGTAAGACTCAGTCGGAGAGCTTGCGCAGCGTCGCCTTGAACAGTTGCGCGGTCTTGCCGACGAAGGCGGAGCCGCTCAGGGTGGCGCTGGTGTCGTCGTACTTGCCGGAAAATCCGATCGAGGTCTCGAGACCGCCGAACAGCGGCTTCACGCCGGGAATACGGGTGTGCTGGTGGACGATGACCTCGCCCTTCACGGTGCCATCCGTCGCCGTATACGAGCCGACGTAATACAGCATTGCGTCGCCGCCGAGAATGCGGCCGTCCCGGAACACCAGAACGCCGCTGCCACGGCCTTCGAGGCCGTCGAGCAGATCGGCGTGAATCGAATAGAGCCCATTGTGCATGGTGGATGTCAGCGCCCGTTTTGTCCCGCTGTCTTCCTAACACTATTTGCCGCGCGCGCCTACCGCGCGGGCCGCTCGCGCGGCAACCGGTCGCTCCCGGTCGGGCAGCAGTCGCGTTGCGTGATCCAACTCACATAGCGAACCGCCGGCCGCCGCTAATGCTCGACATGGTGCTTTGATCGCGCCGGTCCGCGGTGCGACGCATCGATAAGGAGTTGGACCATGACCCGATCTCGACTGTTCCTTTCGGCCGCCGCGGCGCTGGCGCTTGCCTCCGTCGTTGCCGCCGCGCCGGCCCGGGCGCAATTCGGCGGCGGCGATACCGATATGATGACGCAGTTCGCGCCGATGCTGGAGATGATGAAGGCGAAGATGGGCAAGAAGCGGTTTGCCAAGCTGATGCAGACCGTTGGCCCGGTGATGAGCAACATGATGGAGGGCGAGGGCGGCAGCGGCGGCTTCGGCGGCATGACGAGCCTCGGTGGCCTTGCCGGCGGGTCGTTCGGCAGTGGCGACATGCTGGGAATGATGAACAATCCGCAGATGATCGGCATGCTGCCGCAGTTGATCGGCCTGATCGACATGGGCGAGCCGCGCCGCAAGCGCCGTCGCTGACGCTCCCCGTCCAGCAAAAAGCCCCGGTTCCGGCATCCCGGAACCGGGGCTTTTCTTTTCCCGTGCCTTTTACTGCTCGAACACGGCGCGGCAGGCCTCGCTCAAACGGTCCCGTTTCTTGCGCAGGCAGGCGGTGATTTTCGATACGCTGGGAATTTCGCCGGCGCACAGCCGGTAGACGTCCGGCGTGCACGCCTTGCGCTGCGCCGGCGTGCCGGGGCGGCCGTCGTTGGCCGACGCACACGCAGCGCCGAGCAAAACCAATGCGCCGACGAGCGCCAGCGCGTGCGACACGTGGGAGAAGCGAAAACTGCGCAGTCGGGGGATCGCCATCAAAGCCTCCTTGCTGGCCGCCCAAGAAAAGCGGCGGGGATGCCGCGCAGTTGATCGACGAGCGGTGCCTGCGACTGTGACCGGCGTCACGCTGGCGGCGCGGCGAGGCGGATCGGGGGATTTGCCGGGGCGGAGACCAAGGGTGACGTGCGTCACAGAGCGCACGCGGCGCCCGATTGCATGGTGGCCTCGCAATCAAGGAGGCCCCGATGGACGCCAACGGACACTATCATGCCATCGTCGCCGCGCAGGCGATGACCGACGAAACCCTGATCGCAGGCATCGCGCGCGGCGACCGCACCGCCATGCACGCGCTTTATGCTCGCCACAGCCGCAGCGTTTATCGCTTCGCGCTGCGCATGCTGGGCGACCCCACCGCCGCCGACGATATCGTCAGCACCGTGTTTCTCGACGTCCACCGCGCGGCCGGTACGTTCGAGGCGCGCTCGCGGGTCTCGACCTGGCTGCTGGCGATCTGCCGCAACAAGGTGCTGGCACTGCGCCGCCGCCGCACGCCGGATCAGCTCAGCGACGCCGATGCGATGGCGATCGAGGACGATACCGAGACGCCGGAACAGAGCGTGGTGCGCGAGGATGCCGCCGCCGCCCTGCGGCGCGCCCTGACGCGACTTTCCGCCGCGCACCACGAGGTCATCGATCTCGTCTACTATCAGAACATGTCCGTCGAGGAGGCGGGCCAGGTGCTCGGCGTGCCGAAGAACACCGTGAAAACCCGCATGTTCTACGCCCGCAAGCAGCTTGCGCGGCTGCTCGCGGAAGCCGACGGCGGCGCCGTCACGGCGTGAGCGTGGTGGAGCGTCGTTTCCCGCCGGTCCCGCGCGGTATTGCAATCGCGGGCGCGACCGCATAGCTGCCCTGCGTCGGAACCCGTCCTTGTGGTGCGTTGCAGCATTTATAGTAATGGGTGACTCGAAAACCGGTGATACCGGTCGATCGTGACCGGAATGAAAAGCTAAGGTGCAATCGTGAGCGGAACCTGGAACACCAAGTACGGAGTGCGGCGCGTCAGGCAGGACCCGCCGACGCTGAACGAGGCGGTGTTTGCGGCGGCCGGCCTGACCGACGATCCGGCCCAGCAGGCCGAGATCGCGGCGTCGCTGATGGGCCGTCCGGTCGAGGACATCCGCGTCGAACTCGCCAAGGCGATGCGCCCCCTGCGCACCTCGCGGGTGATCGAAGTCGCCCGTGGCGGCCAGCGCGCCGTGGTCGTCGAACGCAAGTCGCCGCGCCGGCGAATTGCGCCGGGGGCTGCCCGCTAGCAGCGCTGCGGCGCCGCTCTACGGCCCTGCAGGGTTCGCCGTGGCGACGGCCCGGGAGTGTGCTGTCGCATCGGCAATGCCGTCGGCGAGCAGGCGGGCGAAAAAGGCATAGCCCCAATCGTTCATATGAAGGCCGTCCGCCGTGATGAAGCGGGCAAACGACAGCTTCTGCCGGTCGTGCCAGTCGCTCATCACCGCGAAGCGGCGGAACAGCGCAACGTGGTCGTCCTTCGCCACGTGACCGAGCAGGCTCACCATGGCGGGCGTGCCCGCCTTGGCGTTGACTGCCGGGGCGAATTGCGGATCGACCAGGATGACGTCGGCTCCCGCCTGCCGGATCAGTGCGAGCCCCTCGCGCAGCGGCGTGGTGGTGGCCGGCACACTGTGGTCGCGCAGCACCGTGTTGGTGCCGAGTTGCCAGATCACCAGGTCGGGTGCCGGCGCCGTGAGCACCCGGCGCAGGCGCTCGACCATTCGCGGTGTTTCCTCGCCGTTGACGCCGTGGTTGGTCACAGTGACGGGTGTGCGCGGGAAGTGGCGCCGCAGTTCGCGGGCGAGCCGGGCCGGATAGGCGAAGTCGGGCGTGCTGGCGCCGGCGCCGGCGGTGGACGACGAGCCGATGGCAAGGACGGTGACCGGCTGGCCGGCCATCAGCCGCCGCGCGGTGCGACTGATCGGCCCGCCGAGGTCGGTCAGCGCTGGCGGCGCCTTGCAGGCGGCGGCGTCGAAGACCGTGTCGAGCCCTGCGGGAGCGGGCGCTGCGGCCGTGATCGCCGGCGTCGGAACGGGTTCTGCGGCCGCTGGCGGCGTTCCCGCCCATGCCGCGAACGCACCGAAAAGAGCGAGACTGATCGGCAGCGTTGAACCCGATTGGCGCATCGGCAGGGGGATCCCGGTCCAGCCGGACCGTCTGGCGGAGAGCGGTATCCGCTGTCTTTACCGGAAGACCGGCCACCGCTCAATCGGAACCACGGCGCCCGGCCGGTACCGGCGGATTGTCACTGCGGAGCGGAAAAGCTATATCGGCCGCGTCAAGCAAGGCGCCGGGAATCGCACGGCCCTCGTCAGGGGTTTATTCGTCGTCATGACCGCCCGCATTTTCAAGCCCGCCAAGAACGCCATGCAGCAAGGCATGGCCACGACCCAGGAATGGCAGCTCGATTACGAGCCGGCGGAGCCCCCTTTCATCGAGCCGCTGATGGGCTGGACCTCGTCGGGCGACATGAAGCAGCAGCTCACGCTGCGCTTCGATACCAAGGAAGCGGCGATCGCCTACTGCGAGCGCGAGGGCATCGCCTATCAGGTGCTGGAGCCGCAGGAGCCGCAGCGGCGCAGGATCGCCTATGCCGACAATTTTGCCTTCCGCCGCTCGGAGCCGTGGACGCACTGAACGGCCGCCGCAGGCCGGCGACGGTCCACGGTCGAAAGTTCGGCTTGCGCCGGGGGAGGCGGCGGTGACACCATGAGCGGCCCGCACGATCGGGTCGGCTGTCACAAGGTTCGTTGATCTCCATGCTGCATTCCGCCATCGACGTGTCGTCGTCCGAATTTGCGCGCAACGCCGATGTCATGCGGGGGCTGGTCGCGGATCTGCGCGACAAGCTCGCGGGCGTGGCGGCGGGCGGCGGGCCTGCGGCCCGCAAGAAGCACACCGCGCGCGGCAAGATGCTGGCGCGTGAGCGCGTCGATCTCCTGCTCGATCCCGGCTCGGCCTTTCTCGAACTGTCGCCGCTGGCGGCTTACGGGCTCTATGGCGGCGAGGGGCATTCGGCCAGCATCGTCACAGGTATCGGCCGTGTCTCGGGCCGCGAGTGCATGATCGTCGCCAACGACGCCACCATCAAGGGCGGCACCTACTATCCGATGACGGTGAAGAAGCATCTGCGCGCGCAGGACATCGCGCGCCAGAACAACCTGCCGTGCATCTACATGGTGGATTCCGGCGGCGCCTTCCTGCCGCAGCAGGATGACATCTTTCCCGACGAGCGCCACTTCGGCCGCATCTTCTACAATCAGGCGCAGATGTCCTCGCTCGGCATCCCGCAGATCGCCATCGTCATGGGCTCCTGCACGGCGGGTGGCGCCTATGTGCCGGCGATGTCGGACGAGAGCATCATCGTGCGCAATCAGGGCACCATCTTCCTCGGCGGGCCGCCGCTGGTGAAGGCCGCGACCGGCGAGGTGGTGAGCGCGGAAGACCTGGGCGGCGCCGACGTGCATTCGCGCCAGTCCGGGGTCACCGACCATTATGCGCAGAACGACGCCCATGCCATCGGCATCGCGCGCCGCATCGTCGGCAACCTCAACCCGCCGGCGCGGGCCGACATGGGTCGCCGCGCGCCGCGCGCGCCGCATTATGCGCCCGAGGACATCTACGGCGTGGTGCCGGCCGATCATCGCAAGCCCTACGACGTGCGCGACATCATCGCCCGCATCGTCGATGCGTCCGAGTTCGAGGAGTTCAAGAAACTCTACGGCCAGACGCTGGTGTGCGGCTTCGCCCACATCTGGGGCTTTCCGGTCGGCATCGTCGCCAACAACGGCATTCTGTTCAGCGAGAGTTCGCTGAAAGGCGCGCACTTCATCGAACTGTGCTGCCAGCGCGGCATTCCGCTGTTGTTTTTGCAGAACATCACCGGCTTCATGGTCGGCAAGAAATACGAGGCCGGCGGCATCGCCCGCGACGGCGCCAAGCTGGTGACGGCGGTGGCCACCGCCAACGTGCCAAAGTTCACCGTGGTGATCGGCGGCTCCTACGGCGCCGGCAACTACGGCATGTGCGGCCGCGCCTATTCGCCGCGCTTCCTGTGGATGTGGCCGAACGCGCGCATCTCGGTGATGGGCGGCGAGCAGGCGGCGATGGTGCTGAGCCAGCTCAGGCGCGACAACATCGAGGCCAAGGGTGGAACGTGGTCGGCGGAGGAGGAAGAGGAGTTCCGCAAGCCTCTGCGCGCCCAGTACGAGACGCAAGGCCACCCGTATTACGCGACCGCCCGGCTGTGGGACGACGGCGTGATCGATCCGGCCGACACCCGGCAGGTGCTCGGGCTCGGCCTGTCGGTTGCGGCCAACGGGCCGGTCGAGCCGGTGCGCTTCGGCGTGTTCAGGATGTAACGACCGCGCAGGCCGGTTGCAGTCGTCAGGTAAGGTCAAGGGAGCGGAGCGTGAACGTCGAAACCAGCGTCAGGACGAGCGGCAACCATTTCCGGCGCTTCGACACGCTTCTGATCGCCAACCGCGGCGAGATTGCCGCCCGCGTTATCCGCACCGCACGCGCCATGGGCTTGCGCACCGTCGCGGTCTATTCCGAGGCCGACCGCGGCGCGCTCCATGTCGAGATGGCGGACGATGCGGTGCTGCTTGGACCTGCGCGCGCCGCCGACAGCTACCTCAATATTCCAAAGATCATCGCGGCCGCCAAGCGGGCCGGCGCGCAAGCGATCCATCCCGGCTACGGCTTTCTGTCCGAGAGTGCGGCGTTCACGCAGGCCTGTTTCGATGCCGACATCGTGTTCGTCGGCCCGACCGCGGCGATGATGACGGCGATGGGCTCGAAGTCGGGCTCCAAGCAACTCATGGAAAAGGCCGGCGTGCCGCTGGTGCCGGGCTATCACGGCGCAGCGCAGGACGACGCTACCTTGCAAAAGGCCGCCGACAAAATCGGCTATCCGGTGCTGGTGAAAGCCTCGGCCGGCGGCGGCGGGCGCGGCATGCGCGTGGTGCGCAAGGCGGCCGAACTGGCAGCGGCGCTCGAGAGCGCCCGGCGTGAGGCGAAAGCCGCGTTCGGCGACGACCACATGCTGATCGAAAAATACGTCGATAACCCGCGCCACATCGAGGTGCAGGTGATCGGCGACAGCCACGGCAATCTCGTCTCGCTGTTCGAGCGCGAATGCACGTTGCAGCGCCGCCATCAGAAGGTGGTCGAGGAGGCGCCGTCGCCGACGCTTGACGCCGCGCAGCGCGAGACCATCTCAGCTGCCGCGCGCAAGGCGGCCAGCGCGGTCGGCTATGTCGGCGCCGGCACCGTCGAGTTCGTCTCCGACGGTCGCGACGTGTTCTTCATCGAGATGAACACCCGCCTTCAGGTCGAGCACCCTGTGACCGAATTGATCAGCGGCGTCGATCTGGTCGAATGGCAGTTGCGCGTCGCCTTCGGCGAAAAACTGCCGCTGACGCAGGATCAGCTCCGCCTCAACGGCCACGCCGTCGAGGTGCGGCTCTATGCCGAGAACCCGCACCAGAATTTCATGCCTTCGGTCGGCCGCATCTCGACCTGGCGGATGCCGCCTGAGCGTGACGGCCTGCGCATCGATGCCGGCTACCGCAAGGGTGCATCCGTGACGCCGTATTACGACGCCATGCTGGCCAAGGTGATCGCCTACGGCAACTCGCGCGAGGTGGCGCTGGCGCGGCTCAAGCACGCGCTGGAGGAGACCGACGTGCGTGGCGTCGTCACCAACATTCCGTTCCTTACCGCGCTGGTCGGCCACGAGGCGGTCCGGGCCAACGCCATCGATACCGGCTTCATCGAGCGCGAACTGGCCAAGCTCCCCCCGCCGCCGCCGGCGCTGTCCGACCTTGAACTCGCCGCCGCCGTCGCCGCCGTGCTGGCGGCCGAGCGGGCGGCGGCGCACGGCGAGGTTTCGCCGTGGCTGACCGGCGGCTGGATGCCGGTCGGCCGCCGCAGCCGCACCTTTGCCTTCCGGCAGGGCGCGAGCGAGCACAAGGCGGTGCTGCGCTATGCCCCCGGTGGCGCGACGCTTGTCGTCGGTGAGCGCGAAACGCCGCTGTCGTTTACGCCGCGCGGCGACGACACCATCGAGGTGACGACGGCGGACATTTCCACCACCGTCGCGGCGGTGGTCGAGGGCCGGCAGGTCTATATCCGCACCCGCAACGGCCGCTTCGAGTTTGTCCTTGCCGATCCGTTCGGCGTGGCCGACGACGAGCAGGGCGGTCACGATCGCGTCGTCGCGCCGCTGCCCGGCACCGTGGTGGCGCTGCTGGCACAGGAGGGCGCCATGGTGGAGAAGGGCGACCCGATCCTCACGCTGGAAGTGATGAAGATGGAGCAGACGCTGCGCGCGCCTTATTCCGGCACGCTGACCCGCCTGAAATGCGCGGTCGGCGACATCGTGCAGGAAGGCGCAGAACTTGCCGAGATCGAGTCCGCCGAGGCGGGACCGGCGACGAAAGCCGCAAAACCGGCGAAGGCAGCCAAGGCGGATAAGGCATGAGCGACGCCGTTCGCATTGTCGAGGTCGGCCCGCGCGACGGGTTGCAGAACGAGAAAACGCCGATCGGCGTCGAGGATCGCGTGGCGTTCGTCGAAGCGCTGGTCGCCGCCGGCTGCCCGGTGGTCGAGGTCGGCAGCTTCGTGTCGCCCAAGGCGGTGCCGCAGATGGCCAATTCGGATGCGGTGCTGCGCGCCGTCGATCACCATCCCGATCATGAATTTCTCGTGCTGGTACCCAACGAGAAAGGCTATGACGCGGCGCGCGCGGCCGGCGCGAAAGTGATCGCGGTGTTCGCCTCGGCCTCGGAAGGGTTTTCGCGCGCCAACATCAACTGCTCGGTCGCGGAGTCGCTCGAGCGTTTCAAGCCGGTGATCGCACGGGCGAAAGGCGATGGCGTCAAGGTGCGCGGCTATATTTCCTGCGTGCTCGGCTGCCCGTTCGACGGCGAGGTGGCGCCGGCCGCGGTGGTGCGCGTGGCGGATGCGCTGTGGCGCGAGGGCTGCTACGAGGTCTCGCTCGGCGACACCATCGGCATCGGCACGGCGACGAAGGCGCGCGAGCTGTTGCGCGCGGTCGCCGGCGTCATGCCGATGCAGAACATCGGCATGCACTTCCACGACACCTACGGCCAGGCGCTCGCCAATCTCTATGCTGGGCTCGAGGAGGGCGCGCGGGTGATCGACGCTGCCGCCGGCGGGCTTGGCGGCTGCCCTTACGCGCCGGGCGCCACCGGCAACGTGGCGACCGAGGATGTCGTCTATATGCTGAACGGCATGAATGTCGCGACCGGCATCGATCTCGACAAACTCGCCGCTGCCGCGCGTGAGGTCTGCGCGAAAATCGGCCGCGTGCCGGTCAGCCGCGTCAACGCCGCGCTCGCGGCAAAGGCCCGGCGCACGGGCGGCTGATCGCCCCGGGGGCGGTGCGCTACTTCGCCATCGCGCTCTTGTAGAACTCGGCGATGTCGCGGTTCATCTGCGCGATATGGGCATCGTCGACGAACGGCATGTGACCGCTTTCATAATAGGCGACGCGGATGTTGTTGCGTAGCGCCTCGTCGAACGTCATGCGCGCCAGGTCGTAGTCGCCCATCGCGAACGGCGTCGCCAGGTCATAGTAGCCGTGGATCTGAAAGACCTTGAGTTGCCGGTTGGCGCGCATCGCCGCGCCGAGATCGGCGGTGACCCATGTGTTCTGCGGCAGGACATTGCGGTCGGCGGTCTCGCGCTCGGAGATGCCGGCTGTGATCGGCACCGGATGGTCCCAGTTCCAGACTTTGATGGCCTGCTCGTTGAGCAGGACATAAGGGGCATCCTCGCGATACCCCATTTTGCCCAGCATCTCCTGCAGCAGGGTGGCGGCGGGAATGTACAGCCGGGAGATCACGGTATGGTCGGTTTCCGGCTCCTCGCCGGCATGGTCGAAGTCGGTGGAAACCTCGCGGCCGTCGAGGCGCCCGAGCACCTTGCCCTGGCTGCGCAGTAGTTCCTTGCGGAAGCGGATCATCGAGACGCGGAGCTGGGCGCGCTCGATGTAGCCGGCGTCGAGGCCGATATAGCCGGCGAGACGCTGGGCGATGGCCGCGCGCCGCTCGGGGCTCAGCGTGTTGCCGAGAAACAGCGCCTCGGCATAGTCGCTGCGCGCGAAACGCTGCACGTCGTCGATAAATTTCGCCAGCGGCACGGCCTGGTGCGCGGTCTTGCCGTGATACCAGGCGACCGCGGCAAGCGTCGGCAGATTGACCACGAACTGGTGGTCGATGCCGTTGGAGAAAACACCGTAGGTGAAAATCGAGGCGACGAGGACCACGCCGTTGAGGGCGATACCGCGCCCTTGCAGGCGGTGCGCCACCACCGAGGCCCGCGTCGTGCCATAGGAATTTCCGAGAAGAAATTTCGGCGATTGCCAGCGCTCGTTCAGCTTGAGATAACGCTCGATGGCGGCGGTCGCCACGTTGGCATCGGCATCGACGCCCCAAAAATCCTTGTCCTGCGCCTTGCCGATGGCGCGCGAGTAGCCGGTGCCGATCAGGTCGATGAAGACGAGGTCGCTGTGCTGGAGCAGGGTGTCGGGATTCGGCCGGGCCTGGAACGGAGCGCGGGCGCTGGGGTTGGCGGTCGGCGAATAGCGCATAGGGCCGTAGCCAAGCACGTCCATGATCATCGTCGATCCGCCGGGGCCGCCGTCCCAGATGAAGGTCAGCGGCCGGGTCTCCGGCTTGGCGCCCTTCAGTTCGTAGGCAACATAAAACAGTTCGGCGGTAGGTTCGCCGCTACTGTCGTTGACGATCAGCGTGCCGGCCCGCGTGGTGTAGTCGAGCGGCTTGCCGCCAACGGTGATGCTGCCGCTCATTTCGGCGCGGCGCTCGGCCGGCGCCGGTGCCGTCGTCTGGGCCAGCGCCGGGCCGGCAAGGCTCAGCGCGGCGACGGTGATCAGGCTTCGGACGATGGCGCAATTCATGCTTCTCCCCTTTCGTCGGGCGGCTGGTCAGCCTTACTGTCGGATGTGCGCCGTCACGGGCGCAGTGTCGAAGGGCCGCGTCGGGCCAGCGGATCTCGGCGGTGGACAGCATGTGCCGCCGCGAAACGAGTCAGCATCATAGCGTTTTCGAGCGAAGTGGAAACCGCTGCGCGGTCCTGTCGCGTCAGCGCGGCGGCGGCGGTTCGCGCAGGCGCGTGACCCGGTGCACGCCGTCGAGCTCCTGCAGCTTCTTGCCGAACTCCGCCATGTCCTGCGACGACACCTTGGTCAGCAGCACGCTGACGATATCGTTGTCGCCGTTGCCGGCGCTGCGCGTCTCGACGACGAAGCGCTTGATCTGCGACACCCGCAATTGCAGCGTGCGCCGCAGCAGGTCCGGCGTCAGTGCGCCCGGCTCCACCTCGATCGACAGGAAGCAGGTCTGGTTGCGGGCGCGATAGGCTTCCTCGAGCGGTTTGACGCCGGCCAGGATGACGAGAATGATCACGGTCGAGGTGCCGGCGGCGAAGTACAGCCCACCGCCGACCGCGAGCCCGATCGCCGCCACCGTCCAGATGCTGGCCGCCGTGGTCAGGCCCTTGACGATCTCGCCACGCGCCAGAATCGAACCGGCACCGAGAAAGCCGATGCCCGATACCACTTGCGCCGCGACGCGCGAGGGATCGAGCACGGTATTCTGCTGGCTCAGTACGCCGGCGAAGCCGTAGGCCGACACGATCATGATCAGGCAGGAGCCGACGCAGACCAGCATATGGGTGCGGATGCCGGCGGCCCACAACAGCCGTTCGCGCTCGAAGCCGATCAGGCTGCCGAGCGCGGCGGCGGCAACGAGACGGAGGGTGATTTCGTATTCCGACAATGTCGATCCTCCCTGGTCATGAGCGGAACGAGAACGGCGGCGGCACCGCCAAGCGGCGCCGGCCCGTTGCAGTGCGGCGCGGCCGGCGCCGTCCGCCCCGCCTGTCGCGAGGCTCCCGGGATCATTCGCAGCGCAGGCGAATGGCAATGGCGACCCCGGCGGGACTCGAACACGCAACATCCTGCTTAGAAGGCAGGTGCTCTATCCAGTTGAGCTACGGGGCCGTGGCGGCTTCTTAGCATCGCGGCGGTCAAAAGCCGACACCCGAGTTGCGGCTTTTGCCCAGCCCGCATTTGAACCTTGCCGCGGCTGCCGCAATCTGAAACAGGGGAAGGAAGCCGGCCGGGCCTGCGCTACGACGTGGGACCGGCCATCAGGGCGTCACCTTTCCGCCATAACCGTCGCTGTCGGGACGCTTTTTGGGGAAGTTGCTTTCACGGAAGTCGGGGGAATTGTGCCATGACCGTTGCGGCCCGCGGCCTTGCGCTGGTTATCGTCGTTGTCCTTACCACAGTCTCGGCGCTCGCCGCCGACAAGGGGTTTCGGCGCGACGATCTCGCTGACGCTGCGGTTCGCCTGGAAGCGCAGATCAAGGCCGAGGCCGGCACGGTCGCCAAGCCGGCCGCCGCCCTGCGTGCCGACGCCGATGCCGCGTTCCGGCGCGGCGACGCTCGCTCAGGCTTGCAGATCCTCGGCCAGATCGCCACCGTCGCCCCGCAGGATGCCGGCAACTGGCTGCGGCTGGCTGAGACCATTTTGCAAATCCGCCCCGCCAACACCACCGAGCAGACGCTGTTCCGCGAGCGCGCCTCGACCGCCGCCTATCTCGCCTACCAGCGCGCCGGCAACGGCGGCGAGGAGGCGCAGGCGCTCGCCGTGCTCGGGCGGGCGCTGGCGGCGCGTGCATTGTACCGGCCGGCGCTCGACGCCATGCGGCTGTCGCTCGACCTGCGCGAGGTCGCCGACGTGCGGGGCGCTTACGAGAAGCTGCGCGCCGAGCGTGGCTTCCGCCTGCTCGACTATACCGTGGACTCCGACGCGGCGTCGCCGCGTGTCTGCTTCCAGTTCTCCGAGGACGTGGCACGGCGCGCCGATTTCTCGCCCTATGTGGCGCAGGCCGGCGCCGCGAGCCCGGCGCTGTCCGCCGAGGAACGGCAGTTGTGCGTCGAGGGGCTGAAGCACGGCGAGCGCTACAATCTGCATCTGCGCGCCGGGCTGCCGTCGGCTGTCGCCGAGACGTTGCAGAAGTCGGCCGAGTTCAACGTCTATGTGCGCGACCGCAAACCGTTCGTGCGCTTCACCGGGCGCGCCTATGTGCTGCCGCGTACCGGCCAGCGCGGCATTCCGGTGGTCAGTGTCAACAGCCGCGCCGCCCGGATCGAGGTGTTTCGCATCGGCGACCGCAACCTGCTCAACACCGTGCTCGGCAGCGACTTTCAGCGCAGCCTCAGCCCATACGAATTGTCCCAGCTCGGCGACGAAACCGGCGCAAAAGTGTGGTCCGGCGAACTGACGCTGGAGGCGCCGCTCAACCAGGAAACGACCACGGCGTTTCCGGTCGATCAGGCGATCGGCCCATTGGAGCCGGGGGTCTATGTGATGACCGCCAAGCCGAAGGAGCCAGGCGCCACGGACGACTACGATGCGCTCGCCACCCAGTGGTTCATCGTCTCCGACCTCGGCGTCGCGGCGTTCTCCGGTCATGACGGCATTCACGTCTTCGCCAATTCGCTGGCGACCACGGATGTCGTTGCAGGCGCCGAGGTGCGGCTGATCGCCCGCAACAACGAGGTGCTGGCCACGCGGACAACCGACGCCGCCGGCCACGCCTTGTTCGAGGCGGGGCTGGCACGCGGCGAGGGCGGGTCGTCGCCGGCGCTGCTCACGGTGACGGCGGGCGGCAGCGACTACGCCTTCCTCAGTCTCAAGGGCAACCCGTTCGACCTGACCGACCGTGGCGTGGCCGGGCGGCCTGCGCCGGCCGGCGCCGACGCTTTCGTCTATGCGGAGCGCGGCGTCTACCGTTCCGGCGAGACCGTGCATCTCACCGCGCTGTTGCGCGACCCGCTCGGCAACGCGGTCGTCGGGGCGCCGCTGACGCTCGTCGTCGAGCGCCCCGATGGCGTCGAGTACCGCCGCGCCACGGTCGCCGATCAGGGTGCCGGCGGCCGGGCGCTGTCGCTGCCGCTCAACAGCGCGGTGCCGACCGGCACCTGGCGGGTGCGCGCGTTCACCGACCCCAAGGGCCGCTCGGTCGGCGAGACCACCTTCATGGTCGAGGACTATGTGCCCGACCGCATCGCCTTCGAACTGACCAGCGAAGCCAAGGCCATCGGCGCCGACGCGCCGGTCACGCTCAAGGTCGATGGCCGCTTCCTCTACGGCGCGCCGGCCTCGCAGCTCGCGCTGGAAGGCGACATGCTGGTGACGGCGGCGGCGGAACGCCCGGGCTATCCGGGCTATCGCTTCGGCGTCACCGATAACGAGGACGCCGCGGAGAACGAGCGCACGCCGCTCGAAGACCTGCCAGACACCGACGACAACGGCGTCGCGTCGTTCCCGGTCGATCTCGGCAAGGCGTCGGCGGCGAGCCGGCCGCAGGAGGCGCAGATTTTCGTGCGGATGGCGGAGAGCGGCGGCCGCGCCGTCGAGCGCAAGCTGGTGCTGCCGGTCAAGCCGCGCACGACGATGTTCGGCGTCAAGCCGCTGTTCGACGGCAGCGTTGCCGAGGGCGACAGGGCCGGCTTCGACGTGGTGCTGGTTGCGCCCGACGGCACGCGGCTCGCCGGCAAGGGCGCGCGCTACGAGTTGATGAAGCTGGAGTCGCGCTATCAGTGGTACCGGCAAGGCTCGTCGTGGGAGTTCGAGCCGGTCAAATCGACGCGCCGCGTCGCCGACGGCGATATCGACGTGAGCGCGGATGCGCCGGCGCGCATCACGCTTGCGCCGCAGCCGGGGCGCTATCGCCTCGACGTCCGCACGGCGGACGCCAACGGGCCGCTGACCTCGGTGACCTTCGACGTCGGGTTCTATTCGGACGGCAGTAGCGACACGCCCGACCTTCTGGAAACCTCGATCGACAGGCCGGACTATCGGCCGGGCGACACCATGACCGTCTCGGTCAACGCCCGCACCAGTGGCAAGCTCACCGTCAACGTGCTCGGCGACCGTCTGTTGACCACGCAGAGCGTCGACATCAAGGAAGGCACCGCGCAGGTGCGCATTCCGGTCGGCAACGACTGGGGCACCGGCGCCTATGTGGTCGCCACCCTGCGCCGGCCGCTCGATGCCAACGCGCAGCGCATGCCGGGCCGCGCCATCGGCGTCAAATGGTTCGGCATCGACCGCGCGGCGCGCACCTTGCAGGTGGCGCTGACCCCGCCCGAGCTGGTGCGGCCGGGCACCACGCTCGCGGTGCCGGTCAAACTGACCGGGCTTAACGCCGGAGAAGAGGCCAGGGTCGTGGTCGCCGCCGTCGATGTCGGCATTCTCAACCTGACCGGCTACAAGCCGCCGGCGCCCGACGACTATTATCTCGGCCAGCGCCGGTTGACCGCCGAAATCCGCGACCTCTACGGCCAGTTGATCGACGGCATGCAGGGCCCCCGCGGCGCCATCCGCACCGGCGGCGACATCGCCGCGGCCGAATTGCAGGGCAGCCCGCCGACGCAGAAGCCGCTGGCGCTTTATTCCGGCATCGTCACCGTCGGTCCGGACGGGACCGCGCAGGTTGCCTTCGACATTCCCGAGTTCGCCGGCACCGCGCGGGTGATGGCGGTGGCGTGGAGCGCGACCAAGCTGGGCCACGCCAGCGTCGACGTGACGGTGCGCGATTCCGTGGTGCTGACCGCGACGCTGCCGCGCTTTCTGCTTGGCGGCGACCGCGGCACGCTCAACCTCGACCTCGACAACGTCGAGGGGCCGGCCGGCGACTATGCGCTGGAGGTCAAGACGAGCGGCCCGGTCAAGGTGTCCGGTCACGCTGCGACCACGCTCAAGCTGGCGGCGAAGCAGCGCACCACCACGGCGCTGTCGTTGGAAGCGGCCAGCCCCGGCCGCGCCGCGTTCGATATTTCCATCCGCGGGCCGGACGGATTGTCGCTGGCGCGCCATTACGAACTCGACGTCAAGCCGGCGACCCAGGTGCTGGCGCGCCGCGCGGTGCGCACGCTCGCCAAGAACGAAAGCCTGCAGCTGTCCTCCGACATGTTCGCCGATCTGGTGCCGGGCACCGGCGGGTTCTCGCTGTCGGTCGGCCCCTCGGCGGCGCTCGACGCCGCGAGCCTGCTCAAGGCGCTCGACCGTTATCCGTTCGGCTGCACCGAGCAGATCACCAGCCGGGCGCTGCCGCTGCTCTATGTCAACGAACTCGCCGCCGAGACCCATCTGGCGCTCGACAAGGCGTCAGACGAGCGCATCAAGGACGCCATCGACCGCCTGCTGGCGCGGCAGGGCTCCAACGGTTCGTTCGGCATGTGGTCGTCGGGCGGCGACGACGACTGGCTCGACGCCTACGTCGCCGACTTCCTGACCCGTGCCCGGGAAAAGGGATTTGGTGTGCCCGACGTTGCGTTCCGCAACGCGCTCGACCGGATCCGCAACAGCGTGGTCAATGCCGAGGAGCCGGACAAGACCGGCGGGCAGGCGCTCGCTTATGGCCTCTATGTGCTGGCGCGCAATGGCAATGCGCCGGTCGGCGACCTGCGCTATCTCGCCGATACCAAGCTCGACAAGCTGGCGACGCCGATCGCGCGCGCACAACTCGCGGCAGCGCTGGCGCTGGTCGGCGACCGCACCCGCGCCGAGCGCGCCTATGCCGCGGCACTGGCCGGCCTCGATCCGAAGCCGGTGCTGCGGTTCGGCCGCAGCGACTACGGCTCGGCGCTGCGTGACGCGGCGGCGCTGGCGACGCTCGCCAGCGAAGGCAGTGCGCCGCGCGCGACGCTGGCCGCGGCGGTGGAGCGGGTCGAAGCGGCGCGCGGGCTCGCCTCCTATACCTCGACGCAGGAAAATGCCTGGATGGTGCTGGCGGCGCGCGCGCTGGCCAAGGATGCCGGTCTTGCCGTCGATCTCGACGGCAGCGCGGCGAGCCGGCCGCTCTATCGCAGCTATCGCGCGGCGGACGTCGAAGGGCGTACCGTCACCCTCGTCAACACCGGCGACGCGCCGGTGCAGGCGGTGGTCTCCGTGTCCGGCAATCCGCTGACGCCGGAGCCGGAGGCGTCGCACGGCTTCACTATCGTGCGTAAATACTTTTCGCTCGACGGCGCGCCGGCCGATCCTGCGGCCGCGAAGCAGAACGACCGCCTCGCGGTGGTCTTGACCGTCACCGAGCCCAAGCCCGAGAACGGCCGGGTGCTGGTGGTCGATCATCTGCCGGCAGGTTTCGAGATCGACAACCCGCACCTCGTCTCGTCGGGGGATAGCGGCACGCTCGACTGGATCGAGGACGGCGTCGAGGCCGAGCACACCGAGTTCCGCGACGATCGCTTCACGGCGGCGATCGTGCGTCGGCCGAACGACAAGACGGTCTTCACGCTCGCCTATGTGGTGCGCGCGGTGTCGCCCGGAACTTACGTGCTGCCGCAGGCTTACGTTGAGGACATGTACAATCCTTCGCGCTATGGCCGCACCGCGACCGGCCGCATCGAGGTCAGGCCGGCCAGATGAGTGTCGCCGACCCCGAGGTCGTGCTTGCCTCCGCCGCTCCGCCGCGGCGGCGCCGGCGCTGGCCGTGGTTCGTCGGCGTCGTGCTGGTGGCGATGACGGTGGCGGGCGGCGCGGCCGCGTGGTGGGTCAAATCGCTCGGGCCGCTGCCGCTCGATGAAACGCGGCAGGTCTCGCGCGTGGTGGTGGATCGTCAGGGCCGGCTGCTGCGCGCCTATGCGATGACTGACGGCCGCTGGCGGTTGCCGGTCACAGCGCGGCGCGATGTCGATCCGCGCTATCTCGACCTCCTGTTCGCCTACGAGGACCAGCGCTTTCTCGCCCACCATGGCGTCGATCCGCTGGCGTTCGCGCGGGCGGCGTGGCAGTGGGCGACGCATGGCCACATCGTCTCCGGCGGCTCGACCATCACCATGCAGGTGGCGCGCCTGCTCGAGCCGCGCCAGCATCGCTCGCTGGTCGCAAAGCTGCGGCAGGCGGTGCGCGCGTTGCAGCTCGAACGTCGCTTCGGCAAGGACGAGATCCTCGATCTTTACCTGACGCTCGCGCCCTATGGCGGCAACCTCGAAGGCATCCGCGCCGCCTCGCTCGCCTATTTCGGCAAGGAGCCGAAGCGGCTGACGCTGGCCGAAGCGGCGCTTCTGGTGGCGCTGCCGCAGTCGCCGGAGCGGCGGCGGCTCGACCGCCACCCGCAAGCGGCCCGCGCCGCGCGCGACCGCGTGCTCGAGCGCATGGTGGAGCAGGGCGTCGTGTCGGCGGACGATGCCGCCCGCGCCACGGCCGAGCCGGTGCCGCGCTGGCGCAAGCCGCTGCCGTTCCTCGCCCCGCATTCCGCCGATCAGGCAATCTCCACCACCGCCGACGCGCCGGTCGTCCGTCTCACCCTCGATGGCGCGCTCCAGCACGCGCTCGAACGGCTCGCGCGCGACCGCGCCGCAGCACTTGGCCCCGAGCTGTCGATCGGCATCCTCGCCGTCGCCAACGCCACCGGCGAGGTGCTGGCTCATGTCGGCTCCGCTGACTATTTCGACGAGCGCCGTGCCGGGCAGGTGGACATGGTGCGCGCCGTGCGCTCGCCCGGCTCGACGCTCAAACCGTTTATCTACGGGCTCGCCTTCGAGGATGGCGTTGCCCATCCCGAAAGCCTGATCGACGACCGCCCGGTGCGGTTCGGCGCCTATGCGCCGGAGAATTTCGACATGACGTTCCAGGGCACGGTGGCGGTGCGCAAGGCGCTGCAACTGTCGCTCAACGTGCCGGCGGTGGCGCTGCTCGACCGCGTCGGCGCGGCGCGGCTGACCGCAAGGCTGCGCCAGGCCGGGCTGGCCCTGACGCTGCCGAAGAACGAGGTACCGGGGCTCGCCATGGGGCTCGGCGGCGTCGGCGTCACGTTGCGCGATCTGGTGCAGACCTATGCCGGCATTCCGCGGCTTGGCAGCGTCGCCCCGCTGCGCGAGGTGCTCTACGATGCCGACCCGGCTCCGCCGCGCCGCCTGATGGACGCGACCTCGGCGTGGCAGGTCGGCGACATCCTGCTCGGCACCCCGCCGCCGGAAAACGCCGCGGCCCATCGCATCGCCTACAAGACCGGCACCAGCTACGGCTCGCGCGACGCCTGGGCGGTCGGCTTCGACGGCCGGGTCACGGTCGGCGTCTGGGTCGGCCGGCCCGACGGCGCGCCGGTGCCGGGCATGACCGGGCGCGGAGCGGCGGCGCCGGTGCTGTTCGACGCCTTTGCCCGCTCAGGGCAGCTGATCGCGCCGCTGCCGCGCGCGCCGCGTGGCACGCTGATCGCCAGCAACGCCCGATTGCCGCTGCCGCTGCGGCGGTTCCAGCCCGCCGGCGAACTGCCGCGCCTCGGCAGCGCCCGCAGCCTGCGCATCCAGTTTCCGCTCGACGGCGCCCGGCTCGACGCCGGGGGCGGCGCGGCCGGCTTTCACCCGGTGCCGGTCAAGGTCGCCGGCGGGGTGCCGCCGCTCACCGTGCTGGTCGATGGCGTCGCGGCCGGCGTGATCGACCGCCACCGCCAGCGCATGATCGTGCCGCCCGGTCCCGGCTTCATCCGCCTGACGGTGATGGACGCCAACGGCGCCGCGGACACAGTCGTCGTCAGAATACAGTAGCCAGGGCTCCGCGCTGTTGTTCCCGCGATGGTTTCATCGTATGCGACAGCCATGGCGGAATCCCTGAAAAAACGCGGGTTTGGCGAGGGGCGCGAGGACGATGGCACAGCCCGTTTCGACCCCGGCCGGGTGCTGGCGCGCCTTGTCGAGGCGGCTTCGGCAAGTCATGCCCGCGCCGTCGCCTTCCTCGCGGTGTGTGCCGTTTTGTTTTTTCTGCCCGGCCTGTTCCACATCCCGCCGATCGACCGCGACGAGGCGCGTTTCGCCCAGGCCACCAAGCAGATGGTCGAGACCGGCGATTTCGTCGATATCCGGTTCCAGAACGAGGTCCGTTACAAGAAGCCGGTCGGCATCTATTGGCTGCAGGCGGCGGCGGTGCAGACGGCGTCGGCGCTCGGCCTGCCCAACGCCCATATCCGCATCTGGGTCTATCGCCTACCGTCGCTTGCCGGTGCCATCGGCGCGGTGCTGTTGGTTTACTGGGCGGCGGCCGCCTTCGTGACGCGGCGCGGTGCGGTGCTGGCGGGGCTTCTGATGTGCGCCTCGCTGCTGCTCGGGGCCGAGGCGCGGCTTGCCAAGACCGATGCCGCGCTGTTGTTCACCGTGGTGGCGGCGATGGGAGCGCTGGCGCGCGTCTATCTTGTCTGGCAGCGCGGCGAGGACCCGCCGCGGCGGCCGTGGGTGCTGCCCTTCGTGTTCTGGACGGCGCTCGCCGGCGGCATTCTGCTCAAAGGCCCGCTGATCCTGATGTTCGTCGCGCTCACCGTCGGCATGCTCGCCGTCCTCGACCGCTCGGTGGCGTGGCTGTGGCGGCTGCGGCCGCTCGCCGGGGTGGCGTGGATGCTGCTGCTGGTGCTGCCGTGGTTCGTCGCCATCCTACTCAAGTCGGGCGACACGTTTCTGGCCGATTCCGTCGGCGGCGACATGCTGAGCAAGATCGCCAGCGGCCAGGAATCCCACGGCGCGCCGCCGGGGCTGTATTTCCTGCTGTTCTGGGTGACGTTCTGGCCCGGTGCGCCGCTCGCCGGCATGGCGGCGCCGGCGGTGTGGCGGGCGCGGCGCGAGCCGGCCACGCAGTTCCTGCTGGCGTGGCTGGTGCCGTCGTGGATCGTGTTCGAACTGGTGGTGACCAAACTGCCGCATTACGTGCTGCCGCTTTATCCCGCGATTGCTATCCTGATCGTCATGGTGCTGGAGGGCCGCGCGCTGTCGCAAGCCGCGTGGCTGAGGCGCGGCGCCTCGTGGTGGTTCGTGCTGCCGTTGCTGTTCGCGGTCGGCGCCATCGTCGGCGTCATGGCGCTGACGCTGCAACCGACCTTCCTGGCCTGGCCGTTCTTCGCCGCGGCGCTGGTGTTCGGCCTGTTCGCATGGTGGCTGTTCGACGAGGCGGAAGCGGAGCGCTCCACGCTGTGCGGGATCGCCGCGTCGCTGTGCCTGTCGGTCGCGCTCTACGGCGTGGTGATGCCAAAGCTGGCGCCGCTGTTTCCCAGCGTCGAGGTGGCCCGCGCGCTGCGCAGCGTCGAATGCGTCGGGCCGCGCTCCGCCGCCGCCGGCTTCCATGAGCCGAGCCTGGTGTTCATGACCGGCACCTCGACGCTGTTGACCGACGGCCCCAGCGCCGCCGATTTCCTCAGGCCGGGCGGCTGCCGTTTTGCGCTGATCGAATCGCGGCAGGAGCGGGCGTTTGCGTTGCGCGCCGAGGCGATCGGCTTGCGCTACGATATCCTGCGCCGCGTCGAGGGCTATAATTTCTCGCAAGGCCGCGCCATTTCCATCGCGATCTTCCATACCGTCGGCACACGCTGACCCGGTATTCGCCGGCACGGGGAGGGTTGTCGGGCGGCCCGTAGCCTCATAAGAAGCGCTCCGGCGGCCGCCGCCGCGCCAGGGTTTTTCCGTTTCTGATGGAAACAGAAGCAGAGCTCTGGATTATTGTTTTGACGCGTTTTCTTCACGCGAACCGGTTTCCACTTCGCTTGAAAACGCTTTAAGCGAGTTCCCTATTCCGATGCTGCAACCCCCCTCCGTGTCCGTTGACCCCGCGCCCGCGGTGTCCGTCGTCGTGCCGGTCCGTAACGAGGCCGGCAATATCGCGCCGCTGGTCGCCGAGATTGCCGCCGCGCTCGACGGGCGCTGGGCTTACGAGATCGTCTATGTCGACGACGGCTCGACCGACGCCACCGCGGCGCAACTGGCGGACCTGATGGCCACCCGCCCCAACCTCCGGCATATCCGCCACGCGGCCTCGTGCGGGCAGTCGGCGGCGGTGCGCACCGGCGTGCGTGCGGCGCGCGGCGCGGTGGTGGCGACGCTCGACGGCGACGGCCAGAACGATCCGGCGTTCCTGCCGGCGCTGGTCGGCGCCGTGATGGAAGAGGGCGGCCGCGTCGGCCTCGCCGCCGGCCAGCGCGTCGGCCGCAAGGATACCGGCTTCAAAAAGATCCAGTCGCGCGTCGCCAATGCCGTCCGTGGCGCTTTGTTGCGCGACGGCACCCGCGACTCCGGCTGCGGCCTCAAGGCGTTCCGGCGCGAGGTGTTTTTGGCGCTGCCGTATTTCGACGGATTGCACCGTTTCCTGCCGGCGCTGGTACGGCGCGAGGGGTTCGAGGTCGCCTATGTCGATGTCGCCGACCGGCCGCGCCGGTCGGGCGTGTCCAACTACGGCTTCTTCGATCGGCTATGGGTCGGCATCATGGACCTGATCGGGGTGTGGTGGCTGATCCGGCGCAAGAGATCGGTGCCCGTGGCAACTGAGGTGACCGGCCATGACTGACCTGTTCGGTGCGCTCGTAACCTATCTGCACGATGTGTTCGTGATCCAGTTCGACGGCTGGGTCGCGCTCGGCTTTGTGGCGCAGGCGTTCTTCACGATGCGCTTCGTGGTGCAATGGATCGCCTCCGAGCGCGCGCGCAAGAGCATCATCCCGGTCGCGTTCTGGTTCTTCTCGATCGGCGGCGGTGTGCTATTGTTGATCTACGCGCTCTACCGCCGCGACCCGGTGTTCATCGCAGGCCAGGCGTTCGGTCTCCTGGTCTATTTCCGCAATGTGTATTTCATCATGGTGCACCGGCGCGAGACGGCGGCGGGCGCATGATCCCGAAAAGCCTGCCCTCGGGCTTGACCCGAGGGTGGGAACCGGTTTTCGGACAAGATCATGCGCAAATAAAAACAGGGCGCATGAAGCGCTTCACGCCCGCGCGGCATTGAAGGCGGCAAAGCCGCGTTCGAGGTCGGCCTTGAGATCTTCGATGTTCTCAAGCCCGATATGGATGCGCAGCGTGGGGCCACCCGGCGCCCACTGCGTCGCCGTGCGGTAGCTCGTGCAGTCGAACGGAATGATGAGGCTTTCGAAGCCGCCCCACGAATAGCCCATGCCGAACAGCCGCACGGTGTCGAGCAGCGCATCGACCGCCTTGTCGGGCGCGGGTTGCAGCACCACGCTGAACAGCCCGCTGGCGCCGGAAAAATCGCGCTTCCACATGGCATGGCCGGGATGGTCGGGCAGCGCTGGATGCAGCACGCGCTGCACCTCCGGGCGCGCCTTCAGCCATTTTGCCATCGCAAGGCCCGATGCCTGATGATGGGCCAGCCGCACCGCAAGCGTGCGCAGGCCGCGCAAGGCGAGGAAGACGTCGTCCGGCGCGGCGCAGACGCCGAGCGCGCGGATCGCATCGGTGACGTGCGGCCAGGCTCGTGCATTGGCGGCGATGGTGCCGAACATGATGTCGGAATGACCGCCGAGATATTTTGTGCCGGCCTGGATCGACAGATCGACGCCGAAATCGAGCGAGCGGTGGTAGAGCGGCGTCGCCCATGTGTTGTCGTCGATCACCAGGAGGTCGCGCGCATGCGCGGCGGCGGCGATCGCCGGGATATCCGCCATCTCGAACGACTGCGAGCCCGGCGCCTCGACGAACACCGCGCGCGTGTTGGGCCGGAACAGTTTTGCGATGTCGCCGCCGATCAAGGGGTCGTAATAGGTGGTCTCGACGCCGAAGCGCTTGAGCAGCGTGTCGCAAAAATGCCGCGTCGGCCGATAGACGCTGTCGCACACCAAAAGGTGGTCGCCGGCAGCGAGCACGGCCAGCAGCGTCGTCGAGATTGCCGCGAGCCCTGAGGGCGCGAGCCCGACGCCGGCGCAGTTCGGTCCCTCCAGCGCAACGAGCGCCTGTTGCAGCGCGCGCGTCGTCGGCGTGCCATGGCGGCCGTATTGATACTCGCCACGGTGGGCCCGGATGTCGTCGGCGGTCGGATAGAGCACCGTCGAGCCGCGCACCACGGGCGGGTTGACGAATCCCTTCTGCGCCACGCTGTCGCGGCCGCCGGTCACGAGTTCGGTCTCGGGATGGAGCGGCACCCCTGCGTGAGGGTCGGTCGGTGCGGTCATGTCGGGATCGGCCTGATGGCGTGGGTAGGATATCTCCCATAGCACGGACGCGGGCGATTTCTATAGCGGCGCAAGCCGTTGCGCCGATGGGCGGCACCGGCCGGCTGCCGGCGTCCCCCTTGACCCGGTCGCGCTGCCGTTCTGTTATGGCCGCGAGAACCGTGGAATCGACCCGTCGGCCGCTCCGTTTCCGGGCGCCGGCCGACGTTCATGAAAGGTGAGATCATGAAGCGCGTTTGCATGATGCTGTCTGCCCTGGCCGCCGCCGCTGTGACCGCGCAGGCTGCGTCCGCCCAGACCCTGAAGTCGGTGACCGACCGCGGCATGTTGTCGTGCGGCGTCAGCCAGGGCCTTCCCGGATTCTCCAGTCCCGACGACAAGGGCAACTGGACCGGCCTCGACGTCGACGTCTGCCGCGCCATCGCCGCCGCCGTGCTCAACGACCCGACCAAGGTGAAGTTCGTGCCGCTCTCGGCCAAGGACCGCTTCACCGCGCTGCAATCCGGCGAGATCGACGTGCTATCGCGCAACTCGACCTGGACCTTGAGCCGCGATACCGCGCTCGGCCTCAACTACACCGGCATCACTTATTACGACGGCCAGGGGTTCATGGTGCGCAAGGCGCTCAAGGTCAACTCGGCGCTGGAACTCAACAGCGCATCGATCTGCGTGCAGACCGGCACCACCAACGAGCAGAACGTCGGCGACTACTTCAAGGCCAACAACATGAAGTACGAGCTGATCGCCTTCGCCACCGCCGATGAGACCATCAAGTCCTACGAGCTGGGACGATGCGACGTGTTCACCTCCGACGTCTCCCAGCTCTACGCCATGCGGCTGAAGTTCGCCGCTCCCAACGACCACACCGTGCTGCCCGAAGTGATCTCGAAGGAGCCGCTCGGCCCGCTGGTGCGCCAGGGCGACGATCAGTGGTTCGACATCGTCAAGTGGACGCTGTTCGCCATGGTCAACGCCGAGGAACTCGGCGTCACCCAGAAGAACGTCGAGGAGATGGCGAAGTCCAGCAAGCCCGAGCTTCGGCGCATGCTCGGCGGCGACGGTAATCTTGGCGAGACGCTTGGCCTCAGCAAGGATTGGGTGGTGCGCATCATCAAGGCGGTCGGCAACTACGGCGAGGCGTTCGACCGCAACGTCGGCGCCGGCTCCCGGCTCGGCATCGCGCGCGGCCTCAACAAGCTGTGGAACCAGGGCGGCATCCAGTACGCCCCGCCGATTCGCTGAGCGTCGCGCGGCCGGGCGGCGCGATGACCGGCGAGGCGCGCAAGGCCCCGTTTCGCCCGCTGGCGCGGTTCAAGCGCATCGGCGGGGCGCGCGCAAGCTGGAGCGGGCTGGCCGCGCAGGCCGTGCTGCTCGCGGTGCTGGCGTGGCTGGCCTACGAGATGGTCGCCAACGTCCGCGCTAACCTCGCCGCGCAGGGTATCGCCTCGGGCTTCGGCTTCCTCTCCCACAGCGCCGGCTTCGCCGTCAGCCAGGCACTGATCCCCTACGAGCAGACCGATAGCTATCTGCGGGTGTTCGCCGTCGGGCTGGTCAACACGCTGGTGGTGTCGGCGATCGGCATCGTGCTGGCCACCATCCTCGGCTTTGCCGTCGGTCTCGGCCGGCTGTCGCCGAACTGGCTGCTGGCGCGGCTTGCCGGCGGCTACGTCGAACTGATCCGCAACCTGCCGCTGCTCTACCAGATCCTGTTCTGGTACCTCGCGGTGCTCGGCGCGTTGCCCGGGCCGCGCCAGAGCCTGTCGCCGCTGCCCGGCGTGTTTCTCTCGAACCGCGGCATCGTGGTGCCCGAACCGGTGCCGCAGGCGAGCTTTGCCATCGTCGTCGCCGCGCTGGCGCTCGGGATCGTCGTTGCGCTCGGGCTTGGCCTTTATGCGCGCCGCGCCCTGTTTCGCCATGGCCGGGTGGTGAGGGTCTGGCCCTATGCGCTCGCCACCGTGATCGGGCTGCCACTGGCGATGGCCCTATTGTTCGGCCCGCCGCTGACATTCGACGTGCCGGAGCTGCGCGGCTTCAACTTCGCCGGCGGCGTGCGGCTGTTACCGGAGTTCGCCGCACTGACCATTGCGCTCTCCACCTACACCGCGGCGTTCATCGCCGAGAACGTGCGTTCCGGCGTGCTTGCTGTCTCCAGAGGGCAATGGGAGGCGGGCGAGTCGCTCGGGCTGTCGCGCGGCCAGCTTCTGCGGTTGATCGTGGTGCCGCAGGCGCTGCGCGTCACCCTGCCGCCGCTCGCCAACCAGTACCTCAACCTGACCAAGAACTCCTCGCTCGCTGTGGCGATCGGCTACCCCGACCTGTTCTCGGTGTTTGCCGGTACGGCGCTGAGCCAGACCGGGCAGGCGATCGAGATCATCGCCATCACCATGGCGGTCTATCTGGCGATCTCGCTCGTCACCACCACGATCATGAACGTGTTCAACTGGCGCGTCGCGCGGCGGGGGCAGGCATGAGTGCGGCATCGTCCGGCTTCGTGCGCGGCGAGACGGCACAGGTGCGGCCGGCACCCGTCGCCGTCACCGGCGCCGTGGGGTGGCTGCGCACGCGGCTGTTCAACACGCCGGGCAACATCCTCTTGACGTTCATCTGCGCGGCACTGGCGTGGCTGGTGCTGGAACCGGCCGTCCGCTTTCTGTTCGTCGATGCCGTGTGGGAGGGCCGCGACCGCGGCGCCTGCCTTGCCGATGTCGCCGGTCATCCGGTCGGCGCCTGCTGGCCGTTCGTCACCGCAAAGCTCGGCCAGTTCATCTATGGCTTTTACCCGGAGGCACAGCGCTGGCGGGTCAACGTCGTATTCTTGCTGGGCGCCTTACTGCTGGTGCCGCTCCTGATCCCGCGCCTGCCGGGCAAGGCGCTCAACGCGGCCTTGTTTTTCGCGGCTTTCCCGGTGGTGGCGTTCTTTCTGCTCTATGGCGGCGGCTTGCAGGGTTTTGCGGTGAGCTGGAGTGCGTCGGCGCTGGCGGCGCTGGCCGGCAGCCTGACCGAGGCCGGTCAAAGGCTCGGCGGGGCGGGCGAGGGCGGCCTGGTGGTTGCGGCCGCGGCTGCGGCATTGGGCTGGCTCGGGGCGGCCGTCGCCTGGCTGGCCTCGCCGCTGTTCTGGCTTCGCGAGGTCATCCGGCAATCGGGAGAGCCGCTTTGGCTCGATATCGCGGCGACCGCCGCAGGTGTGTCGGTCGTCGCGCTATGGCTCGGCGGGCTGCGGGCGCTGGCAAAGGTGCTCGCGTCCTTCGCCGGCCTCGCGCTTGCCATCGTCGTGCTCGGCCTCGATCGTGGCGGGCTGCCGGTCGTCAGCACCCGGGAGTGGGGCGGGCTGTTGGTGACGCTGGTGGTCTCGGTCACCGGCATCGTGGCGTCGATGCCTGTCGGCATGGCGCTGGCGCTCGGGCGACGCTCGAACATTCCGCTGATCCGTATCCTGTCCGTCGCCTTCATCGAGTTCTGGCGCGGCGTGCCGCTGATCACCGTGCTGTTTTTCGCAACCTACATGCTGCCGCTGTTCCTGCCCGGCAACTTCACCATGGACGGCCTGGTGCGGGTGCTGGTCGGCATCGCGCTGTTCGCCGGCGCCTATAATGCCGAGGTGATCCGCGGCGGCCTGCAGGCGATCCCGCGCGGGCAGGGCGAGGCGGCGGCGGCGCTCGGCCTGTCGTACTGGACGACGATGCGGCTCGTTGTGATGCCGCAGGCGCTGCGCCACGTCATTCCCGGCCTCGTCAACAGCTTCATCGCGCTGTTCAAGGATACAACACTGGTGCTGATCGTCTCGATCTTCGATCTGCTCGGCCAGCTTCGTGCCGCCTTCTCCGATCCGACCTGGGCGACGCCGACCACGCTGTTCACCGGCTTTGCCTTCACCGGCGCGATCTATTTCGTGTTCTGCTTCGGCATGTCACGCTATTCGCTGTTCGTCGAACGGCGCCTCAACGTTCACCGGCGCAGATAAGGAGGCGCGATGGCGACCGACCCGATCGTGACCATTGCCGGCCTCAACAAGTGGTTCGGCGAGTTTCATGTGCTGCGCGACATCGATCTTTTGGTGCCGCGCGGGGCGCGCATCGTCATCTGCGGGCCGTCCGGCTCCGGCAAATCGACGCTGATCCGCTGTATCAACGCGCTGGAGGAGTTTCAGGAAGGGCGCATTACGGTCGATGGCATCGAGCTTGGTCCGGGCCTGCGCCGCGTCGACGAGGTGCGGCGCGAAGTCGGCATGGTGTTCCAGAGCTTCAACCTGTTTCCGCATCTCACCGTGCTGCAGAACTGCACGCTGGCGCCGATCTTCGTGCGCAAGATGCCGCAGAAGGACGCCGAGGCGCTGGCGATGAAGTATCTCGAGCGCGTGCGCATCCCTTCGCTTGCGCCAAAATATCCGGGGCAGATTTCCGGCGGTCAGCAGCAGCGCGTGGCGATTGCGCGGGCGCTGGCCATGAGCCCGAAGATCATGCTGTTCGACGAGCCGACCTCGGCTCTCGATCCGGAAATGGTCAAGGAGGTGCTTGACACCATGGTCGATCTCGCCACCGAAGGCATGACGATGCTGGTGGTGACCCACGAGATGGGCTTCGCCCGCGAGGTGGCGAGCCGCGTGGTGTTCATGGACGAGGGGCAGATCGTCGAAGCCAACACGCCCGAACAGTTCTTCGACCATCCGCAGCACGCGCGCACGCGGCTGTTTCTCAGCCAGATTTTGCGATGAAGTGTCATTGAACGCGCAGCTTTATCACTCCCCCGCATAGCCCGTCGAAGACGGACGTAAACGTCCTTTCGCGGCGAGGGTAGAGTGGAGGCTGCAAAGACGTGGATGGCCGGGACAAGCCCGGCCATGACGGGAGGCTACACCAGCGTCAAAATGATGCCGGCCAGCACCGCCTGCGCCAGGAAGCCGACCACGAAGGCGGCCGTGCGCAGCACCGGAATGCCGAACGTGTAGACGATGGCGTGGGCGACGCGCGACCAGAAATAGACCGCGCAGGCGAACACCGTCCACCAGCTCGAATAGTCGACGGCGTTGAGGATCAACACCAGCGGCGCAAAGATGATGAGGTTCTCGATGGCATTGTCGTGGGCAAACATCAGCCGGTTGGCCCAGTCGTCCTGCGGCTTGTCGTTGCGCGACGGATTGGCCATGGCGCCCATCAGGCCGCGCACCTTGCAGCGGTCGAGGATGTAGGGCACCCACAGGATGCCGGTCAGAATAACGGTTAGCGTCAGCCAGAACAGTTCGCGCGTCATCGGTCGCAGCCTTTCTGATTCTCGTATCTTGATTTTACCACCGGCCGCGGCGTTTGCCGCAGCCGGCGATGGTCTTCAGGCGCGGACCTTGACGTAACTACCCGGCGCGTCCTCGATCGGCGGATAAGCCTCGTTGCCGACCACGCGCGCGTCCACCTCCTCGGCGTCAATGGCGCGCAGCCAGTCCATCCAGTCCGGCCACCACGACCCCTTGTGCTCGGTCGCACCCTTCACCCATTCGTCGAGGTCGTAGGTCGCAGCGCCCTCGTTGGTCCAGTACTGATACTTGCCAAGGGCAGGGGGGTTGACCACGCCGGCGATGTGGCCGGAGCCCGACATCACGAACTTCACCGGGCCGCCGAAGAACCGCGAGCCGTGGAGCACCGAGCGCGCTGGCGCGATGTGATCCTCGCGGGTGGCGAGGTTGTAGACCGGCACCTTGACCTTGGAGAGGTCGAGCGTGGTGTTGTCAAGCACCATGGTGCCGGCCGACAGCCGGTTCTCCAGATAGCAGTTGCGCAGGTAGTAGGAATGGTTGGCGGCCGGCATACGGGTCGCATCCGAGTTCCAGTGCAACAGGTCGAAGGGGGGCGGGGCCTTGCCCTTGAGGTAGTTGCTGACGACGTAGGACCAGATCAGGTCGTTGGAGCGCAGCATGTTGAAGGCCATCGCCATCTTGCTGCCTTCCAGCACGCCGGTCTCGGCCATGTCGCGCTCGAGCGCCGAGACCTGCTCCTCGTCGACGAACACCATGAGATCGCCGGCATAGGTGAAGTCCACCTGCGCGGCAAAAAAAGTCGCCGACGCCGCGCGCACGCGCCGCTTGGCGGCGAGCCAGGCCAGCGTCGAGGCCAGCATGGTGCCGCCGACGCAATAGCCGATGGTGTGCGTGGTGAGTTCGCCGGTCACTTTCTCGACCACGTCCATGGCGGTAAGCGGCCCCTCCTTCATGTAGTCTTCGAAGGTCTTGTGGCCGAGGCTGCGGTCGGGGTTGACCCACGAAATGACGAACACCGTCAAGCCCTGATCGACGCACCACTTGATGAAGGACTTTTTCGGCTGCAGGTCGAGAATGTAGAACTTGTTGATCCACGGCGGCACGATCAGGAGCGGCGTGCGCAGCACCTTCTCCGTGGTCGGCGTGTACTGGATGAGCTGCATGGTTTCGTTCTGAAAGATCACCTTGCCCGGCGTATTCGCCATGTGCTCGCCGACCACCATGCCGGCGGGGTCGGATTGGCGGATGCGCAGCGTGCCGCGGCCGGCGGCAATGTCCTCGGCCAGCATCTTCATGCCGCGGGCGAGGTTCTCGCCGCTCGAGGTAACCGTATCGCGCACCAGCTCGGGATTGGTCAGCAGGAAGTTGGACGGCGCGATCGCGTTGGTGATCTGCTGCACGTAGAACTCGGCCTTGTGCCGGGTGTGCGGATCGACGCCCTCGGCCTTGTGCACGAGATCGAAGGCCCAGCGCGAGGTCAGCAGATAAGCCTGTAGCAGGAAGTCGTAGAACGGGTTGGCGCGCCATTCCGGATCCTGAAACCGCTTGTCGCGGGCGGCCGGTGCCGCGGTCGGCTCCGGCTCCTCGCCGGCCAGGCGGCGCGCGGCGTTGCCCCACAGGTCGAGGTAGGATTTGCCGAGGCTGAGCTGGAGTTCGGCGGCACGGTTCTGGTCCGATAGCCAATAGTCGGCAACCGTACTCAGGGTCTTCACCACCTCCGTCAGTTCCGAAGGCGTCTTGTCGCGCATCTGGCCTTCTTCGGGCGCCCTGAAATAGGCGGCGAGTGCCTGGCCGGTGCTTTCCATGGCCCGCGCCAGGTTGAGGGCGAACGCTTCGGGGTTGTAGCCGGTGCCCGGCTTCTCGGAGGTCGGTTCGGTCATTGGGCCATTACCCGTCATTCCCCCGCCGGCTGAAACGGCGGGTCATTGCTGTCGAACAATGATGGCATAGTTCGGCGGGGGCCGGGAATTTCGATGTGTTGCACCGCGACAAGGGCTTGCGCCTGCGTCATAATGAGGCCGTAAGCGGCCGCTTCAGTGGCCGCCATGGTCGAGGTTGCGTGGGTGAACAGGGGTTTGCGGACGGCGTCCCGCGCCGCACTGGCGGCGGCAGCGATGGTGCTTGCGGCGGCGCTGGCCGGCTGTGGGGCGATGGTCGCCGACCTGCCGATGGTCGGCCTGCCAGAGGGCGCGCCGGCGCGGCCGGCCGATCCGGGAGCCTTTCCGGCGGTCCATGACATGCCGGCCTCGCGCGAGCAGACGCTGCTCGATGCCGCCGAGCGCGAGCGCATCCAGCGCGAACTGACCGCCGCCCGCGAGCGGCAGAGCGGGGCCGCCCGGCAGTAACCACCACGGCGGCGGCGCCGAGGCCGGGGCGGCCAAAAATCTGCCGCAACGCTGGCGCTTGCAAGCCCGCGTGATAAAAGATGCCTGAATCGACCGCGACCCGGCACTCAAGCCGCTTCGCCGGTTTTCCGGAGCCCACAATGGACGAGTTTCACCGCATCCGCCGCCTGCCGCCCTATGTGTTCGAGCAAGTCAATCGGGCCAAGGCCGCCGCGCGCAATGCCGGAGCCGATATCATCGACCTCGGCATGGGCAATCCGGACCTTCCGACGCCGCCTCATGTCATTGAGAAAATGAAGGAAACGCTTGGAAAGCCGCGCACCGACCGCTATTCCGCCTCGCGCGGCATCACCGGCCTGCGCCGGGCCCAGGCGGCCTATTACGAGCGCCGGTTCGGGGTCAAGCTCAATCCCGACACCCAGGTGGTGGCGACGCTCGGCTCCAAGGAGGGCTTTGCCAACATGGCGCAGGCGATCACCGCGCCGGGTGACGTGGTGCTGGTGCCCAACCCGAGCTATCCGATCCACGCGTTCGGCTTCCTGATGGCCGGCGGCGTGATCCGCTCGGTGCCGGCGGACCCGACGCCGGAGTTTTTCTCCGCCGTCGAGCGCGCCATCATCCACTCGATCCCGAAGCCGATCGCGCTCGTCGTCTGCTATCCGTCGAACCCGACGGCCTATGTCGCCGACCTCGACTTCTACAAGGACCTCGTGGCGTTCGCGAAGAAGCACGAGATCTTCATCCTGTCCGACCTCGCATATGCGGAACTGTATTTCGACGGCAACCCGCCGCCGTCGGTATTGCAGGTGCCGGGCGCGATGGATGTCACGGTGGAGTTCACCTCGATGTCCAAGACGTTCTCGATGGCCGGCTGGCGCATGGGCTTTGCGGTCGGCAACGAACGGCTGATCGCGGCGCTCGCCCGCGTCAAGTCGTATCTCGACTACGGCGCCTTCACGCCGATCCAGGTGGCGGCGACGGCCGCGCTCAATGGCCCGCAGGACTGCATCACCGAGATGCGCGAGACCTATCATCGCCGTCGCGACGTGATGGTGGAGTCGTTCGGCCGCGCCGGCTGGGTGGTGCCGCCGCCGAAGGCGTCGATGTTCGCCTGGACGCCGGTGCCGGAGCCGTTCCGCGAGATGGGCAGCATGGCGTTCGCCACGCTGCTGGTCGAGAAGTCGGGGGTGGCGGTGTCGCCGGGCGTCGGCTTCGGCGAGCACGGCGAGGGCTTTGTGCGCATCGCGCTGGTGGAGAACGAGCAGCGTATCCGCCAGGCCGCCCGCAATATCCGCCGCTTTCTTGAAAGCGGTATCGAAACGTTGCACAACGTGGTGCCGCTCGCCACCCGGCGTTAGCGGCTTTCCGGCAGGTTTGGACGGAGATGGTCGCGCCACTCAAGGTGGGGATTGCGGGCCTGGGCACTGTTGGCGCCGAGGTTGTCCGCTTGATCGAGGCACAGGGCAGGGTGCTTGCTACGCGCTGCGACCGCGCCGTGCGCGTCACGGCCGTCACCGCGCGCGCGAAGGCGAAGAAGCGCGGCCTCGATCTGCGCGGTGTGGCGTGGGCCGCGTCGCCGCAGGCGCTGGCCGCCGATCCCGATATCGACTGCTTTGTCGAACTGATCGGCGGCGCGGGCGAACCGGCGCTGTCGGCGATCGAGACGGCGCTGAAGGCCGGCAAGTCGGTGGTCACCGCCAACAAGGCGCTGATCGCCCGCCACGGCGTGCGGCTTGCGGCGCTGGCCGAGCGCCACAGCGGCGCGCTCAACTTCGAGGCGGCGGTGGGGGCCGCCATCCCCATCGTCAAGGTGCTGCGCGAGGGACTGGCCGGTACCCGGATCAACCGCGTCTATGGCATCCTCAACGGCACCTGCAACTACATCCTGACCCGCATGGAGCAGGAGCGGCTGTCGTTCGCCGAGTGCCTGAAGGACGCGCAGCGGCTCGGCTATGCCGAGGCCGATCCGTCGTTCGATGTCGACGGTCATGACACCGCGCAGAAGCTCGCGATCCTCGCGAGCCTCGCCTTCGGCACCAAGGTCGCCGAGAAGGCGGTGTTCGTCGAGGGTATTTCCTCGATCATGCCGGAGGATTTGCAGGCGGCCGAGGACCTCGGCTATCGCGTCAAGCTGCTCGGCGTCGCGCTGCGCACCGAGACCGGCATTGAACAGCGTGTGCACCCGACCATGGTGCCGCGTTCGTCGTCGATCGCGCAGGTCATGGACGTGACCAATGCCGTCACCATCGACGGCCAGGGCATTGCGCCCATCACCCTGATCGGCCCCGGCGCCGGCGGCGCCGCAACCGCATCCGCCGTCGTTGCCGATATCGCCGACGTGGCCCGGGGCGTGCGCGCGCTGCCGCTCGGTCAGCCGGCCGCGGGGCTTGTCGCCACCCAGCAGGCGCCGATGCGACGCCATGAGGGTGGCTATTATATCCGCCTGATGGCGCGCGATATGCCGGGCACGGCGGCGGCGATCGCCCGCCGTCTTGCCGAGCAGAATATTTCCATCGAGTCGATCGTGCAGCGGCGCCGTAACGGGGCCGGCGGGACGACGCCGGCGCGTGGCGCGCCGTCGATGCCGGTGATCCTCATCACCTACGCGACCAGCGAGGACGCGGTGCGCCGCGCCATGCAGGCGGTCAAGCGCGACCGCGTCATCGCCGGCCGGCCGCAACTGATCCGTATCGAGAAGAACTAGAGCATGATCCCGAAAAGTGGGAACCGGTTTTCGGACATGATCATGCGCAAACAAAAAGATAACCAACGAGTCTGATTTAACGCGGTTGAGTCGGATTCCAGCGGAGCGCAGCAGTGCTTCGTCCGGCCGTTTGAAGGAGTTTTGGCGAATGTCCACGATCTCAGTGCCCCCGCAGCAACTGCTCGAACGCATTTTGACCCTTGAGATCGTGCGCGTGACCGAGCGGGCGGCGGTGTCGGCGGCGCGGCTGCGCGGCCGCGGCGACGAGAAGGCGGCCGACCAGGCGGCGGTCGATGCGATGCGGCGCGAACTCAACAAGCTGCCGATCGAGGGCACCGTGGTGATCGGCGAGGGCGAGCGCGACGAGGCGCCGATGCTGTTCATCGGCGAGACGGTCGGCATCAAGACCGGACCGCAAGTGGACATCGCCGTCGATCCGCTGGAAGGCACCACGCTGTGCGCCAAGAACATGCCAGGCGCAATCGCCACCATGGCGATGGCCGAGGGGGGTACGCTGCTCAACGCCCCCGATGTCTACATGGAAAAGATCGCCGTCGGCCCCGGCTATCCGGCCGGCGTGATCGACCTCGACGCGCCGCCCGAGGACAACATCCGCAAGCTGGCTAAGGCCAAGGGCGTTGCGCCGGAGGCGATCACCGCGCTGGTGCTCGACCGCCCGCGCCACGCCGCGATCATTTCCGCGGTGCGCGCCACCGGCGCTGCGGTGCGGCTGATCACCGACGGCGACGTTGCCGGCGTGATCCACACCGCCGATCCCGACAACACCGGCGTGGATATCTATATCGGCACCGGCGGCGCGCCGGAGGGCGTGCTGGCGGCGTCGGCGCTGCGCTGCATCGGCGGCCAGATGCAGTGCCGGCTGATCCTCGACACCGAGGAGAAGCGCGAGCGCGCCGCCAAGATGGGCGTCGCCGATCCGCGCAAGATCTACGGCATCGAGGATATGGTGAAGGGCGATTGCCTGTTCGCCGCGACCGGTGTCACCGACGGCTCGCTGCTCCGCGGCGTCAAGTTCCGCAAGGACGTGATCGAGACCGAGACCGTGGTGATGCGCTCGGTCACCGGCACCGTGCGCATGATCCGCGCCGAGCACCGGCAACTGGAAAAATTCCATCTCGATTGAGGCACGCGATGGCTGTCAGGGCGCTGGTGTTCGACGTGTTCGGCACTGTGGTGGACTGGCGCTCGAGCCTAATCGACGATCTCTCCGCGTGGGGCCGCACGCGCGGTCTCGACGGCGACTGGACCGGTCTGGTCGATGCCTGGCGCGGCGCCTACAAGCCGTCGATGGACGAGGTGAGGGCGCACCCGGAGCGTGGCTTCGTGGTGCTCGAGGACTTGCAGCGGGCATCGCTCGAACGGCTGGCGCCGCGGTTCGGACTGTCCTCGCTGAGCGATGACGATCTCGACCACATCAACATGGGCTGGCGGCGGTTGAAGCCATGGCCCGACAGCGTTGCCGGTTTGACGCGGCTGAAGTCGCGCTTTCTCATCGCGCCGCTGTCGAACGGCAATGTTGCGCTGACCGCCGGCATGGCGAAGCAGGCCGGCCTGCCGTGGGACGTGGTGTTCGGCAGCGACCTGTTCGGCCACTACAAGCCGGACCCCGATGTCTATCTCGGCGCGGCGCGACTGCTGCGACTGTCCCCTTCCGAGCTGATGATGGTGGCCGCCCATAACAGCGATCTGAAAGCCGCGCAGGACCTGGGCCTGAAGACGGCGTTCGTGGCGCGGCCGACCGAATACGGCCCGCACCAGACCAAAGACTTTGCCGCGGAGGGCGACTGGGACGTGGTGGCGCGCGACTTCGACGATCTCGCCGACCGGCTCGGCTGTGCTTGAGGTCGCGCCCGCCTTCCTCGGCGTGACGCGCTCGGCCACCGGCCGGCTGTGGCGCGACCGGCTCGACGAGCGCGGGTCAGCGCGGGCGCTGGCGATCGCGCAGACGCATCAGGTGCCGGAATTGCTGGCGCGGGTGCTAGCGGGGCGCAACGTTGATCTCGATGCCGTTGCCGACTTCCTCGATCCGACCATCCGCAAGCTGTTGCCCGATCCGTTCACCGTCACCGACATGGAGCCGGCGGCGCGCCGCCTGGCCGATGCGGCAATGCGCGGCGAGCGAGTGGCGATCTTCGGCGATTACGACGTCGACGGCGCAACCTCGGCGGCGCTGCTCGCCTGGCACCTGCGCCATTGCGGGCTCGATCCGCTGATCCATATTCCCGACCGCATCTTTGAAGGCTACGGCCCGAACGTCGAGGCGGTGCGCTCGCTCGCCGAGCGCGGCGCCACGCTGCTCATCTGCGTCGATTGTGGCACCACCAGCCTCGAGCCGCTGGCGGAAGCCAAACGGCTCGGCATGAGCGTGGTGGTGATCGATCATCATCAGTGCAACGATGAGCTGCCGGCGGTCGACGCGCTGGTCAACCCCAACCGCCCCGACGATCTGTCCGGGCTCGGCCATCTTGCCGCCGTCGGCCTCGTGCTGCTGACGCTCGTCGCCGTCAACCGCGAACTGCGCACGCGAGGCTTCTGGACGCCAGAGCGGCCCGAGCCGAATTTGCTCGACCAGCTCCATCACGTCGCGCTCGGCACCGTCGCCGACGTCGCGCCGCTGATCGGGCTCAACCGCGCACTCGTCGCCAAGGGGCTGATCGCGCTGCGCCGCCGCGACCATGTCGGTCACACCGCGCTGATGGACGTGGCGCGTCTCAGCGGCCCGCCGGAGGCGTGGCACCTCGGCTTCATGCTTGGGCCGCGCATCAATGCCGGTGGCCGTATCGGTCGTGCCGATCTCGGCGTGCGGCTGTTGCTCGAAGGCGACGTTTCGGAAGCCGCAGCGATAGCCGCCGAACTCGACCGCCTCAATCAGGAGCGGCGCGTCATCGAGCAGGTGGCGGAGGCGCAGGCCGAAGCCGAAGCGCTCGCCGCGCTCGGCCTTGAGGACAAGGCCGCGGTGATCGTCACCGCGCAGGATGGCTGGCATCCCGGCGTGGTCGGTCTGGTCGCGGCGCGGCTCAAGGAGAAGTTCGGTCGGCCCGCGTTCGCGATCGCGTGGGGCCCGGGCGAGGGCGGGCTGGGCACCGGCTCGGGGCGCTCGATCCCCGGCGTCGATCTCGGCCGTGCGGTGCGGCAGGCGGTCGCCGACGGCGTGCTGGTCAAGGGCGGCGGTCACGCCATGGCCGCCGGCGTCACGCTGCGCCGGGCGCAACTGCCGGAGTTTCGCGCCAGCATCGAAAAGGCCCTGGCGGAGAGCGTCGCCGTAGCGCGTCAGGCCAACCGGCTGTCGATCGACGGCGCGGTGAGCGCACGCGCGGTCACACCGGAACTGGCCGCGACGCTGGAGCGGGCCGGGCCGTTCGGTGCCGGCAATCCCGCGCCGGTCCTGGCATTGCCCGCGCACCAGCTCGTCTATGCCGAAGAGGTCGGGCAGGCGCATGTGCGTATCCGCCTGAAGTCGGGCGACGGCGCGCTGGTCAACGGCATCGCTTTTCGCGCCGTCGGCCAGCCGCTCGGCACTGCGCTATTGGCGGCGCGCGGCCAGCCGCTGCATGTCGCGGGCACCTTGAGCATCGACCGCTGGCAGGGCACCGAGCGCGTGCAGTTGCGCGTCAGCGATATTGCAGTCCCTGACCGCGGGCCGGAAACGATCCGCTGATATACAACTTAAATTTGAGGAACGGACTCGTGACTCTCCCGTCATGCCCGCACTCGTTGCGGGCATCCACGTCTTACGGACCTTCATCAAGGAAGACGTGGATGGCCGGGACAGGCCCGGCCATGACGAAGAAAATTTACATTCACCCCCCGCGCCGCAGTCGCGCCAGCACCTCGAGCCCGCCGTAGCCGTCCGGCTTGAGACCGGCCTTGCGCTGGAAGTCGCGCACCGCGCGCATGGTGGCGTTGCCGACACGGCCATCGGTGCCGCCAGTGTCGAAGCCGGCTCGTGTCAGCCGCGTCTGCATCTCCTGCACCTCGGCGAGCGTCAGCGCGCGCTCCGAGCCGGGGAAGGGTTGTGCGAACGGCCTGCCGCCGAGGATGCGGTCGCCAAGATGGACGATGGCGAGTGCGTAGTTCATCGACGGGTTGTAGCTGCGCACCGCGTAGAAATTCGGCCCGAGCAGAAAGGCCGGACCGCCGCGCACCGGCACCCACAGTTTTGCGCTGGCCTGCGGCTGTGGGAACGGCTTGCCATCGGCGCGCGTCACGCCGGCAGCAGCCCACGCGGCGTAGCTGCGGCTGCCCTCGCGCGTGCCGCTGGGCGCGCGGACCTCATAACCCCAGTGCTCGCCACGGCGATACCTGCCGCGCTTGATCAGATAGCGGGCACTGGAGGCGAGCGCATCGTCGGGTTTGCCGAACGGCGAGACACGGCCGTCGCCGTCGTAGTCGAGGCCGATGTTGAGCCACACCTCGGGCATCCATTGCGTGTGGCCCATGGCGCCGGCCCACGAGCCGCGCATTTCCTCCGGCGTGCTCCAGCCGCGCTGGACGATGGTGAGCGCGTTGATCAACTCGGTTTCCCAGTAGCGGCGGCGGCGCGGCTCGCGCCATGCCAGCGCCGCGAGCGAGGGAAACACCGGCCGCATGTGGTTCTTCTGCACCACCGGGTCGCCGTAGGCCGATTCGACCCCCCATAGCGCCAGCAGCGTGCCGCGCTCGACGCCAAAATCCTTTTCGATACGCGCGAACAGACCGGCGTGCTGGCGCAGCGCCTCCTTGCCGGCAATCAGCCGCCAGTCGGAAACGCGGCGGTTGAGATATTGCCAGATCTGTTCGTTGAACTCGGGCTGCGCGCGGATTTTTTCGAACACGCTCATGTCGGGTTCGAGCGAGCCCATCACCCGGCTGTAGGTCGCATCCGAAATGCCGCGGGCGGCGGCCCGGCTGCGGAACTGCGCGCGCCACTGGTCGAAGCCGGCGGGCGCGGCGGCGCGCGCGAGGTCGGTCCCGACCGTGACGAGAGCCGCGCCGCCGAATACCATCGCGCGCCGGCTCAGCACGGCGCTAGTCCTTGGCGCGCTCGACGTAGGAGCCGTCCTCGGTCATCACCACGATCCGGGTGCCGACGCCGATATGCGGCGGCACGCCGGTGCGCACGCCGTTGGACAGCACCGCCGGCTTGTACGAGGACGATGCGGTCTGGCCCTTGGTCACGGGCTCGGTCTCGACCACCTCCAGCGTCACCCGCTGCGGCAGGATCAGCGCGATCGGGTTACCGTCGTGCAGCGACAGCTTGGCCGTCATGCCCTCCTGCAGGTAGGGCGCCGCATTGCCGACCACGTCCCTGGACACCTGCACCTGATCGTAGGTTTCGGTGTTCATGAAATGGAAGCCGTCGCTGTCCTCATAGAGAAAGTTGAACTCGCGGTCCTCGACGGTGGCGCGCTCGACCTGATCGGTGGTCTTGAAGCGTTCGGAGATCTTTACGCCGTCGCTGATCCGGCGCATCTCGATCTGGCTGACCGGGGTGCCCTTGCCGGGGTGGATGTTCTCGGCGGTCAGGACGACGTATAGCTTGCCGTCAATGTCGAGCACGTTGCCCTTGCGGATCGAACTGGCGATGACTTTCACGAAATGGCTTCCTGAGTTGAACGAAAGGGGCGCGGAACCCGCGGCGAGGCGCGCCGGTCGGGCCGTTTCGTGGCGCAACATACTGATTTGCGCCG
>Ga0182792_1000317_pt1 | contig 47129 bp, 41 predicted proteins | sample Passage237B_FD_130497 | JGI IMG/M metagenome (GOLD analysis project Ga0182792, IMG submission 130497) | Cellulose adapted compost microbial communities from Newby Island Compost Facility, Milpitas, CA, USA - Passage2 37B (version 2) (version 2) ...
GCCGTCGGCGGCTCCAATGGCAAGACTACCACGCGCCACCTCATCCACAGCGCACTGATGGCGGGCTTCCAGGGAACGCAGAGTCCCAAGAGCTTCAACAATCACATCGGTGTCCCGCTGACGTTGCTGGCGGCCAGTGAGAAAGATGATTTCGTTGTCGTCGAAGTGGGCACCAACCATCCCGGCGAAATTCAGGCGCTGGCAAAAATTGTTCGCCCCGATGTGGCGGTGATCACCAGCATCGGCCGAGAGCATCTGGCGTTCTTCAAGGACCTGGCCGGCGTAGCGGAAGAAGAAACGCAGCTGCTGCCTTATGTGAAGTCAGACGGATTGGTGCTGCTGCCCGGCGATCCGTCTCAAAGGCAGTGGCTCGAGCCCTATCTGCATCTGATCCCCTCCGATGTGAAAACCGCCTGGTTTGGCAGCTTCAGCGTGCATGGGTACAAGGCCCATGACATCGTTTATTCGCCTCAGGGCTCGCGCTTCCAGGATGATACCGGTCTGAAAATCTCCCTGCCCCTGCTGGGCAGGCATAATGTCGATAACGCACTGGCCGCCATCGCGGTAGCGCGGTGGATGGGTGTTCCCGATGAAGCCCTGGCAGCGGCGCTGGGCAATGCCCGTGGCGTGGCGATGCGACTGGAACAGCTGACCATCGGCTCAGGCGACCAGAAGCTGACGCTGATCAACGACGCCTACAACGCCAACCCCGACTCCATGCGGGCCGCGCTGGAAACACTCGCCTCGCTCCCCCCCGGCCCCGGCGGCAGACGGATTGCTATTCTGGGGGATATGCTGGAGCTGGGCGATCTGTCGCCTCAGACTCACCGCGAGCTGGGCCAGTTCATCACCGAACTCGATGCCAGCCGACAGCAGGAGACAGGCCGCAGCGCCATCGATCACGTGGTGCTCATTGGCAAGCTGGCAATGTTCGCCGCCGGCGAGATCGGCCGGGCCTGGCCTGACAGTCGATTCACCGCGCTGCCTGTCTGGGACGACCAGGTCCCTGCGAAAGTGGCGCAGCTGGTTCAGTCGGGCGACATCGTGCTCATTAAGGCTTCGCGGGGCATGGCGCTCGAACGTGTCATCCCGACCATTGAAGCGAAAATGAACCCGGGTTCTGCCGCTTCCTGATTTTCCGTAACCCCTGCGCATCACCGCGCACAAACTCAGTTGGCTTCCCATGATCTACCTGATCGTCAAAGCACTGGAAAACACGCTGGAAGGCTGGGGCCTCTTTGGCCTGGTCCGCGTGCTGACCTATGTTGAATTCCGAACCGTCGCCTCGGTGCTCTTCTCCTTTGCGATGGTCATCCTCCTGGCACCGCGCGTCATCCGCTGGCTCATCAAGCAGAAGATCGGCGACAACCCGGAGTTCGATCACAAAGACCTCAACCAGATCACCAAGAGCAAAGCCAACACCCCCACCATGGGCGGGATTCTCATCGTCGGCGCCATCTTCACCACCACGATGCTGCTGGCCGACATCTCCAACTTCTACGTGCAGATGGGCATGCTGTGCATGATCTGGCTGGCGGTGCTCGGCGGGTTCGATGACTGGCTCAAGCTCACCACGGCTCGTCGTCTGCCCGGTTCGCGTCAGGGCCTTTACGCGTGGGAGAAGATGCTCTTCCAGCTCGGCCTGGCGGTGCTGCTGGGATTGTTCATCTACTATCACGGCCAGAATAAGTACACCAGCGACCTGACCGGCGTGGAACCCATGAGCATGGCGCTCACGCTTCCGTTCATGAAAACCTGGGAGTTCAACGGGGTCGACTGGGTTCCATCGTCTAACCTCATCATCCTCTGGCCCTGGGCGTTTGTACTGCTGACAGTGATTGTCATCACCGGCTCATCCAACGCCGTGAACCTCACCGATGGCATGGACGGGCTGGCCAGCGGCATCATGGCGCTGTGCGGCTTTGCGTTCATCATCCTCTGCCTGATCGCAGGCTGGGAAGATGGTGAGCTGGCCAAGAAGCTGCTTGTTCCGCACATTCCCTTCAGCAGTGAACTGGCAATCATCTCCGGCGCAATCGTCGGAGCCTGCCTGGGATTCCTCTGGTACAACTGCTCACCCGCGCAGGTGTTCATGGGCGATACAGGCTCGCTGTCGCTCGGCGGGCTCATCGGCTACATCGCCGTGGTGATCCGTCAGGAGTTCCTGCTGCTGATCATCGGCGGCGTGTTTGTGATGGAAGCCGTCTCGGTGATGCTGCAGGTGGGCTACTTCAAATACAGCGGGGGCAAACGCATCTTCCGCTGCGCGCCGATCCACCACCACTTCCACCTCAAGGGCTGGACAGAACAGCAGGTGGTCGTCCGCTTCTGGCTTATCAGCGCGGTGCTCGCCGCGCTGGCGATTGCGACGATCAAGCTGCGATAAGAACGATCCTCATCGCGCGCCGGGCTGCGTGGTCGGCCGACCGGTAGGATATTTCTTCGCGAACTCCTGCTGCAGCTCACGGACGTTGGTGAATTCCACCACCTGCCAGTAGCCGTCCATGTCACACATCGCCGCGATCAGGACCATCGGCGCCTGCTGATCAGGCAGATGGTAGTTCACGCTCACCAGTGCCCGCTTGCCCTGAACCTCCACAGCGACCACCTCGCCGAAATAACCCTGAAAGCCAGGGAAGTCGGTCACATTCATATCGACTTTGATCCCCTGCCCCAGCGAAGGCGGCGGCGGGTGCTTGATTTCAAACTTCCCCGTCTCCACCAGACGAATTGTGGCCTGCTTCAACTGCTCAGGCATCGTGGCGGCCAGCTGATCCCTGATCTGCCGAGCAATGAGGGCAGCCATGGCGTTGGAAGATGGAGGATTGGGAGCGGTCTCGAGCAGATCACTGGCCAGTGTCTGCGTCAGGCGGGTGACATCCACATGTTTCTCGAACAAGGGCACATCGTGCGTCTGCACGGCCAGCCTGATCTGAGCAATGCTGTACTGGGGCGATTGTGCCTTCTGTCGCCAGTACGTCATCGCACCGGCCGACACCAGAGCTCCCAGCATCGCCACAGCAACCGCGCCAATAATGATTTTCCGCATGATGACCCCCGGAATAAAAAAATGCAGGCTGATTATACGCCAGCCCGCTGACAATCCCCTGGCTTATTTGTTCTGGGCCTTCTTCCAGTCATCTGTCAGCATGCCGGCGTAGCCCCAGTCTTCCTCCTGGATTTCCTGGATCACGATGTGAATATGCTCGGGCTTCTTGCCCAGCACGTTCACCAGCGAATCGGTGACATCCTTCACCAGCTGCGCTTTCTGCTGACGGGTAGCCCCGTGAGTGATCTGAATATTGACGTAAGGCATATGCTCACTCCAATGCAAAAAGTATCCAGAAACGCTAGACAGTTTTATCATGAAGCCTGACTGTTTATTCCGGAGCATTGTCGCATGGTTTATCTCTATTACGATCCCGCTCCGTCTGACAGCACCGCCGACGATGCCCGCGTTCAAAAAGCTATCGCCCTGCTGCATAACCCTGAGCGTAAAGACCAGCACGCCCGGGCTCAGAAAATGCTGCTCACCGCTTCGCAGCGTTATCACGTGGATGCCATGTATGAACTGGCCAGGTGTTATGAGATGGGCAAGGGTGTCCGCCGGAATGTCACACAGGCGTTCAACTGGTATCGCAAAGCTATGCTGCGTGTGGACTCGGATGCAGTCATCCGACTCGAAGGGCTGGCGCCTCACCTGCGCCCAGCGCTGCAGCATCGCCTGACCCGTGAAGCCCTGCTGCTGGCCGGGGCATTCCATGAATCCGCCGAGGCGGCGTTCAAGCTGGCGGAATCTCTCTATTTCGAACCTTATGTGGATGATGATCGTGCCCCGGCGGCCTACTGGTACAACCGCGCCGCCCAGAACGGCCATGAGGGTGCAATGTATGCCCTGGCTCACATGCTGCTGCATGGTCTGGGCATTGCCCCGGATGTGCCCTGGGCGATAAGAACGATGCGCCGGCTGGCGAAAGAGGGTCATCCCGCGGCCATGTATCAGCTGGCCGCTGCGTATGACAAGGGCCTGGGCGTGCGTGCCAGTGAAACGCAGTCCATGCGATGGCTCCAGCTCTCAGCAGCATCGGGCTACTGGCGCGCGGTCAACGAACTGGAACGACAGCAGAGCCCGAAAAAGTCGGCCGGAAAGTCACCGCGAAAAACTCGCAAAGCATCGCGATGAAAGGTCGGGTGTCATCGATTATCACTTCGTGCTGCCCGGGCCGGGCCTGCGGTTTTTCAGGGCGTGCCAGAAAGCCTTCTCCGCCTGCTCGAAACTTTCAAAGCGGGCATCAAGGTGATCCAGCAGACGCCTGAGATGCTCGGGGTTCTCATGATCTTTCGACACAGCCTGCAGCGCGGTCGCGGCAGAGTCGAGCGAACCCGCAGCCAGCGCGAAGGATCGCGCGGCGTCGTAGAGGTTATCCGTCTCCAGTTCCTTCTCGCCTGGCTTGTAGAGCAGACGCCAGGGCGAGCGGCGCACTTCCACTGCCGCGAGCTTGAGCTGATCGGTGGTCAGCTCGGCGTTGGCGATGGCGCGTTCAAGGATCGGCCGCTGTCCGGTGATCAGGCCGCGCACATCCATCGTGCTCTTGCGTAGATTCTCCAGCGCTGCAGATGCGCGGGCGACGGCGGTGTCCACTTCCACCAGCGTCTTTTCACGCACACTCTGCGTGATGGCGTGCACGTTGTCGATCGTGCCACGAATCTGCGGATCCTTCTCCGTCAGCATGCCCGTGACGGACGAGACATTCTGCGTGATGGTATCGACGCGCTGCGACCACACCGGCGTACGCTGACGGAACTGCTCGGTGATCTGCCTGACGTTGTCGCTCACCGCGTTGATGTTCTCCACCGCAGGGGCGGTCTTTTCAACCATCGGCTCAATGCGTGAAGCGATGTCGGCCAGCTTCTGGCTGAGTACGGGCAGGCTCTGGCTCAGCTCCTTGCTGGTGTCACGCAGGTTGACGATCACTTCCTTGAGCTGGGCCGTCTGGTCCTTGCCAATGCCCAGTTCCTGAATCAGCTGCGCCGCCAGCGGATTGGGCGCCAGGCCGGCGGGAATGTAATCCCCTTCCTGGTAAGGCTCGCCCGTACCCACGCTGGTGAAGTTGAGCTTGGTCCCGGTTCCAAAGGTGGGCACCACCACATCCACGGCAGCGTCACGGGCAATGCGATAGTGCGCGGGAATGTTGATGATGGCCACCTTGCCCAGCACCCGCCCTTCATGGACGCGGTCTTCGATGGAGCGCACGTGGCCGATGTTCTGATCACCCAGCGACACCATGCTGCCCGGCTTGAGCCCCCGCAGGCCATCGGTCAGCAGGAAGGACACACGCAGCTCCTGCTGCTTCTGCGTCCAGCGGGAAAAATCGGTCAGCAGGAAGATCACCAGCAGCGACAGCACTATGCCGCCAATCACAAACAACCCTGCTTTGAACTGATTTCGATTTGCGTTCATCGTCTGCCAAACTTTCTGTGATGGATCTTCCGACCCGGAATTCAATATGTGGACTGAACCGAGGGCACCTTGCGGCGAGGCGGCGTCAGTCCCAGGAGATCTTCTTCATAACTGGAGGTCTGCTTGCGCTCAGTGATCGGACCATGGGCATCCCCGCGCAGGAACTGACGAATCAGGGCCTGTTCTTCGGGCAGCTCGCCCTGGGTATCACGCAGTTTTTCAAAGTAGCTGCGATCATCCACCACCAGCATGCGCCCGCGATCCATCATGGCCATGCGATCGGCGATGGCGAAGGCCGAGTCCATCTCATGGGTCACCACCACGCTGGTGACCATCAGTCTCTGGGACAGCGCGATGATGAGCTGATCGATCTCCGCGCTGGTCACCGGATCCAGACCGGCCGAGGGTTCGTCGTAGAAGAGAATCTGCGGGTCCAGCGCCAGCGCCCGGGCCAGACCGGCGCGTTTCTTCATGCCGCCAGAAATCTGCGCGGGGTATTTGTCGGCATGTTCGCGCAGGCCCACCAGCTCGAGCTTGATCTTGACCATGATGTCGATCATTTCCGGGGCCAGCCCGGTGTGCTCCTGAATGGGCAGCGCCACGTTCTCGCGCAGCGTCATGGAATTGAACAGCGCCCCGGACTGAAAAAGAATGCCGAATTTCTTCCGGACTGTGTTAAGCTCCTGCTCGTCGGCCCGGGTGATCTCGTGGCCAAGCACTTCAATGCTGCCTTCGTCAGGCTGAAGCGAGCCGATCAGATGACGCAGCAGTGTGCTCTTGCCACAGCCCGAAGCGCCCATGACCACCAGCGTTTCGCCGGGCCTGACGTCGAGGTTGATGCCATTGAGCACCACCTTGTCGTCAAAGCGTTTGACCAGATTCCTGACCCGGATGGCAGGCTGGTCCGATGGCGAAGCTGATAGCGTATTCTGCGTCATGACATGCATTCTAAAGTGAAGCCGGGAAATCGGGGGCCTGAGAAATCAGAGTTCTCACCGCATGATGTCAGGATCATGAATCAAGGGTAATCTCTCATCAGTTCCAATCCTCATCATTTTCTAACATCAGCTTAACGAAACATGATTGCTTGAGGATCAGAATGATGCCTGTGCAAGCTGAGTGTGAGAGATGTGGATAGATTCATGGGGCCGGATATACCAGCCGATCTGTCCAGACCACTGCATGAAGGAATGATCTGTGAGTAAACCGCGCATTCTGGTTGTTGACGATGAGCCGGATATTCTCGAACTGGTGTCCTTTAACCTGAGCAAGCATGGCTACGAGGTTCAGTGTGTCACCAGTGGCGAAGCCGCACTGGAAGCCGTGCGGACCGATCCGCCTGATGCGATGGTGCTCGACCTGATGCTCCCGGGCGTCGACGGGCTGGATGTCTGCAGGCAGATCAAGAGCGACGCCGCCACGCGATCGATTCCGATTCTGATGCTTACCGCCAAGGGTGAGGAGCGCGAGATGGTGGCCGGCCTGGAGCAGGGTGCCGACGACTACGTGGCCAAGCCTTTCAGTCCCCGGGTGCTGGTGGCGCGCGTGAAGGCCATCCTCCGCCGCAAACCCGCTGAGCCCGCCGACGCCACCGCGGTGCTCAAGGTGGGCAGCCTATCGATCCACCCGGGCAGGCGGGAAGTATCGGTCGATGGCGAGCCTGTCCAGCTGACGTTCACTGAGTTTGGCATCCTCCACTTCCTGGCGCGTCGCCCGGGCTGGGTGTTCACGCGCACGCAGATTGTCGATGGCGTTCAGGGTCAGGACGTGGCCGTGACTGATCGCTCGGTCGACGTGCACATCGTGGCCCTTCGCCGCAAGCTGGGCCCGGTGGGCGAACTGGTGGAAACCGTCCGAGGCGTGGGGTATCGCTTCAAGGATCAGTGACACGGAGTGATCGACTGTAATGGTCCATCTCGGCCCCTTGGAGCCAGCATGCCCACTTTCGTCATGTCTGCGAAAGCGGGCATCCACAGATCTTGCCCAGAACGAATGAATGAAAGACAGGGCCCCGCCTGCGCGAGAACGACCTAGGTCCGCCCGACCCCAAACCGCCTGCAAGAACATATCCTGCATACGCTTATCGCTCTTCACGAATCAAATCTGCCCGCAGGCCTCCGCCCCGCTGCCCTTTCTCCCCTGAACATTTTTCACATATTGCTATTGAGAATTAGTCGCAGCACAGTTATCATCTTGGGCTGACTGTTGAATCGCCCTCGCGCATTCCTGGAAAACCTCGCCCATGAAGCCGCTGCCTCCCTGCGTTTTTCCCAGCATGACGGAAGAAGAAGTCGTGACCATTCCCGGCGAAGAGTCGGGGACGGCTTATCGTCTTCGCGTTGAAGCGGGGCTCCATGGTTACCTGCGCATCGAACAGCTGGGCTACAACGCCACCCTGGGCTGGTACGTGCAGAAGTCCTTCTGCCTGCCCGGTCAGGTCGTTCATCAGCTCATGCCTCACCTGCGACAGGCCGCATCGATGATCCCCCGCTCCGCCTCGGCCGAGCGCCTGCTTGGTGGCAGCCTGTCGGATGACAACTGCGGCCCACTGCGTTTCCCCGGCCCGCAGGTGAACGACTCGGCTTCGCGCGATGAGCTTCGCAAGGAAGCCTGAACCCACCAACGCAACCACTTGTTTTCATACCCAGCTGCCAGCGTCATTGCACGCTGGCGGTTTTCGTTTCGGCCGGGTACAACGCCGACATGTCAACACTGCCTCCCCTCTCACGGCCCTGGCTTGAACTGCTCGAAACCGTCTGTCAGATCGACAGCCGCACCACCCTTGGCTGCAAGGGAACCACGCAGGTGGCCCAGATCCTCGGGCATGAACTCGAGCGCCTGGGCTTTTCATTGAGCTGGCATGACACCCTGCCCGAAGAAGGGCCGCGTGGCCGACACCTCATCGCCACGCGCAACGCCGATGCGCCCAATCCGCTGGTGCTCATCGGCCACACCGACGTCATCCTCTCGCCACAGGAAGTGCCCTTCCGCATCGACCACGACAAACAGCGCGTCTATGGCTCGGGCGTGTGCGACATGAAAGGGCCTGACATCCTGATGATTCACGCGCTGGCCGATGCGCTCAAGCGCTATGAATCCGTCCGACAGGCCGGGCTGGTGGTCATGCTCAACTGCGCCGAGGAAACTTCCAGCGCCTCGTTCAAGGAACTGACCCTCCCCTGGCAGAGGCGGGCGTCGGCGTGTCTGGGCTTTGAGCCTGCACGTTACGACCCCAGCGGTCAGGACAGCATCGTCAGTGCTCGCAAGGGCATCATGCATTTCCATCTGGAATGTCAGGGCCGGGCCGCGCATGCAGGCGCGAACCATCCGATGGGGATCAATGCGGTGGTTCAGGTCGCCCGCATCGCCCAGGCTATCGACAGTCTCACCGACTACTCCCGCGGCCTGACCGCCAGCGTAGGCATCATTCAGGGAGGCAAGGTGGCCAACCAGATTCCCGACGAAGCGTCCCTCATCTGGGAACTGCGTGCTTTCGACCCCGCAGTGCTCGAGGAAGCCAGCCAGCGGGCAAGGGAAATTGCCCTGACGCCCACGGTTCGTTCCCCCAGCGATGATGAGCCTGCGGTGCTGACGCTCAGCCAGCGTTCAACCTATCCCGCCTGGCTGCCTGCCCCTCGTCATGAGGCTCTGGCTGAGCGTTACATCCGCATCGCCGCGACGCATGGCTTGAACGTAACCCACATGGCCTCGGGTGGCGCCGCCGACGCCAGTCTGTTCTCGCCCCACGTGCCCACCATCGACGGCCTGGGTATCCTCGGCGGCGGTGCTCACAGCCTGACCGAGTGGGCCGACCTGGCCAGCTACGAAGCCCGCGCTCACACCGCAGCAGATCTGATCGGAGAACTGGTTCGCGGTTGAGGGCATATCCGTCTCCCTTCCGTCATGCCCGCGCAAGCGGGGTGAGAGACAAAAATCTCCCACGGGAAATCGAACACACCTCAGCAGGTGGGCATACCTTTCTCCTCTGCTCTCCTTCTCACCTCATCCACAAAAAAACACCCCCGTCGACAGGACGGGGGTGGAGCCATTTCACTCAACAATCTGATCCAGATCAGGCCGACTTGCTGGAGCGCTTGTCGCCCTTGGCAGCGCCGATTTTGGGGATCTGATTGAGATACTTTTCGATTTCTTCGCAGTCCTCGGTTTCCTGCTGGATCTGGTCTTCGAGGATGTTGCGGTAGGCCGGGCTGTCTTCGCACAGCGCCAGCGCTTCGGTGTAGATCGCCACCGCGCGGCGTTCGTGAGCCAGGCTGATTTCCAGCATCTCACGCGCGTCGGCCGACTGCTTCACCGGCTCGGTTTCCACCGTGGGAACACCGCCCAGCGCCACCACCTTCGACGCGAACAGGCGAGCGTGCTCCAGCGACTCGTCGGCCGACTCCTTGAAGAAGTCAGCCCACAGTCGGCGGTCGGTTCCCAGGACCACCTGCGCGTACTGGTTGTATTGCAGCAGGCCCGTCAGCTCCAGTGCCACGGCCTGATTGAACTTTTCGATCACCTTAGCCTTATCCATATTCGAAACTCCCTCAGTAAAAGACATTCTGATGTACAGGAATAAGCATCCCCTGAGATGCCATCATCCCTTCTTTAGAACAATTCTAGGATAGTAAAATGCCAATAGCAATAGGGAAAAGCAGGAGGATCGAAGATTAGCCTGAGTCTCAACTGCTTGAAAAAACCGGAATTGGATACATTTCCAGTCATGAACAGCCTCCGTTTCCTCTCAAAACAGCTGAACCCTCGACACCTGTTGAGTTTCTGTCGATAATCTGACAGATCATGGACACCATTCTTGTTTCCAGTGGCATCATTCCCCCAGCCATGAACGCCCTGCGCCACAAGTGGCAGGTGATTGATATCGTCAGGCAGCGCGAGGCGTTGGCCTATCTGCAGCAGTGCACGGAAAAACCGCTGGCCGTGGCCGTGGGTTATGCGTCGCCCAAAGCAGCGCCAGAGGGTGATCTCTCTGCCTTGCAGATGCTCCAGGCCATCCAGAAGATCGACCCCACACTACCCGTCATCATCTCCACCGCCACCAGCGACATTCCGGTGGTGGTCGACCTCATCAAGCGCGGCGCCTTCGATTACGTGGTGGAAACGGGGAAAGACAACAAGCCCGCGCAGCAGGAGCGCTACACGCAGGAACTCGTGCTGGCCTTCACACGGGCCACGCAGCTGCGCCAGCTTCAGCTTGAGAACGCAGCGCTGCGAAGTAATCAGGCCAACAGCCATCTGCCTGACATCCAGGCCCGCTCGCCTCAGATGAGGCAGGCGCTGGAACTGACACGCAAAGTCGCCCCTACTCCCGCCACGGTGCTCATCACCGGTGAGTCGGGAACGGGCAAGGAACTCATCGCCCGGGCCATCCATCAGCTTTCACCCAGGCGTGATGCGCCCTTCCTGGCCATCAACTGTGGCGCACTGTCCGAACAGCTGCTGACCAGCGAACTCTTCGGCCATGTCAAAGGCGCTTTCACCGGCGCCGACAGCACCCGCCCCGGCCTGTTCCAGCAGGCGGGCGAGGGCACACTGTTTCTCGATGAAATTGGAACCGTCCCCCTGCCTTTCCAGGTGATGCTGCTTCGCGTGCTCGAAGAGCGCACCGCCAGGCCGGTGGGTGGATCATCAAGCTATCCGGTGAACTGCCGCTTCATCGCCGCAGCCAATCGTGACCTGGAAAAGATGATTCACGAAGGCAGCTTCCGCGAGGACCTGTGGTATCGCCTGAATATCTTCAGCATTCAGCTGCCTCCATTGCGACAGCGCACGGGGGACATCGCCGTGCTGGCGCATCACTTCCTGCAGAAGCTCAGCGCACAGTATGGCAAGCAGGTCAACACCATCGCCCCCGCGGCCATGACGATGCTTGAGGAGTATCACTGGCCTGGCAACGTCCGTCAGCTGCGCAACGTGATTGAGCGGGCGCTGATCGTCGCAGAAGAAGACCGCCTGAGGCTGGAAGATTTCGATATGGCTTTGCGCACGCCGAGCCTGGCACATCAGCCCAATCACACGCTCGACTACACCAAAGCCATGAGGCAGTTTGAGCACCAGCTGCTCACGCAGGCGCTGACGCAGTCAGGCCGCAACCTCAGCCAGGCCGCCCGACTGCTGAACATCAACCGCACCACGCTGCTCTACCGCCTCAAGAAGCTGGATATTGATGTGGGCAGTCCTGCATGATCACGGTCAGTAAGCCGGCCAGGGCGCCTGACTCGTGGTGCTGCCATACTGCGTACGGACACCATCGGCCGACTGCGGCGACCAGAAATTCGTACGCAGCGTGGCGGTGGACGTATTGGCGTGATACCAGGGCTGATAGCTGAAGAACTGCGCATGGCCATCCCAGAAGACGATGTTCACGCCGGTGTCATGCGTCAGTCGGCCATAGGTCATCGTTTCATCCCAGGTCTGGTGATTCCCCGGGGCGCGATCATTCCCGGCGCCGGCCGTTGCGGTGGGGACGCCATCAATCACCGGCGCATCCATCACCAGCCAGGTCGAGCGCGGTTTCTTGATCTCCATGCCTCGATAAGGCCCGGCATAATTGTTGCGATGCCCCACCGTCACGTGGCCATGCAGATAGGTGGAGGCGTAGTGATAGTCACTGCTTTCCATGTTCTGCAGTCGCGCACAATGCCACACACCTCGGCGAGGACGCGTGGCGTAGCCGTTGTAACTCAGGCTGTCGAGCGAGTAAATTACCTGATTGCCCAGTCCGGGATAGCTCGGCCGAAACGCTCTGCCCGAGGCAGCGTAGTGATAGGGAATACGCGACGCCGGATAGCTGGCATTCACCGCACGCCAATGCTGGCCCATGTAGTGATCCTGGTAATCCGCAGCATACATCGTGGCCGCCGCGCCAATCTGCCTGACATTCGACAGACATTTCACGTTCATCGCCGACGCCCTGGCTTTACTCAGCGCAGGCAGCAGCAGGGAGACAAGCAGTGAAACAATGGCAATGACCACCAGCAGTTCCATCAGTGTGAAAGCAGAACGCAGGCGCAAAAGTTGACAGGACATGGCCACCTCCCGGAGCAGATATGGCAGAATCCAGGCCGCAGGTCACTGATGAACCAGTTCCAGTATCAACCACAGAGGGGAAGATTCACAGGCCTATTTTGCGCAAATGCCACAAGAAAATCCTATGGTTTTGCGCAGCAGACATCCTCCACAGGTCGTATGATCTGTGGAGGACAGGGGTATCAGGTTTAAGTGTCAGGGAATGACGCAGGCCAGAGAGGGCTTACTGCGCATCTGCCGGCGTGGGGGTCGCGGCCGGGGCGGGCTGGAGGGCTTCCTGAATCTGCTTAAACAGCGTGGGCTTGTGCTTGTTGGCGATCGAGGCGCCAACTTCTGCGCCACGGTTGAAAAGCAGATTCTGCTTGGCCAGCAGCTTCTTGCCGGCCGGGGTCTTGTAGAAGGTGATCAGGTCGCGAAGTTCCGCTTCGGAAAATTCGCTGCGGTAGATTTCCATCATCCCGTTCGCCAGATCGGGATCATCAAAGACCGTATCCGCAAAGCCCATCAGAACCCCTTCCACCTTCTTGAACTGCTCCTGCGTCAGGCCGGCGTTCTTGACCTGCTCAAGCTGAGCGTTCATCCCCACCTTGAAAGCCGAGGTGAAGACTTCGCGGGTGTTGATCAGGCCCACCAGCTCCAGCGCAGCGGCGGTGTGAGAATCCTGCGGCTGAGCAGCGGCGGAGGTTTCCTTGGCCGGTGCTTCATTGGCCAGTGTCATCGACATGAAGCCTGTGCCAGCGGTGAGCATCACAGCAGCGGTTACACAGGCAAGCGTCTTGTTCTTCATGGGTATCCCCAGTTGGTAAAAGTGATTTCGGTCCCTGTTATAAGGCAGTGGGGAACATTTCGCACGTCGAAAATCGTGTTACGCGCGACAGCTCCAGCGCAGCCACAGGGCATTGAGCACCACGCTGACCGAACTGAACGCCATGGCCGCGCCGGCGAGCATAGGATGCAGCACCCCCGCCACCGCCAGCGGAATGAGAATGATGTTGTAGATGAACGCCCAGAACAGCCCCAGATAGATGCGTTTCATCGTGGCCCGTGACAGCCTGATAGCAGCAGGCAGCAGCGACAGCTGACCGCCCAGCAGCACCACGTGTCCCGCATCCATCGCCACATCAACCCCGCCCCTTCGGGCGTGATCGGTTCCTGAGCTTCCCATCGCGATGCCGATATCCGCCGCCGCCAGGGCAGGCGCATCATTGATGCCATCACCCACCATCGCCACGATGCGCCCCTGGTGCTGGAGCTGCTCCACGCGGACCTGCTTGTCGGCGGGCTTCACCTGGGCCATCACTTCGTCGATCCCCACCTGACTGGCCACCGACTGCGCCACAGCCGCCTGGTCGCCTGTCATCAGCGTGACCTTGAGCCCCTGCTCGTGAAGCTGATCGATGACATCCTTCGCATCCGCTTTGATCTCATCGGCCAGCGCGATGAGCCCAGCGGCCTGGCCATCGATGGCGACGACGGCAATCGTCTGCGCCGCATCGACCATCTTCTGATATTCCTCGCGCAGGCCTTCGAGGTTTGCGACGCCGCGCTGCTCAAGGGTGGACCACTGGCCCACGAGGACTTCTCTGCCCTGCACGCTGCCCGACACGCCGCCGCCGGTGATGCTGGTGAAATCGGTCACTTCCAGCCCATGCTGCAGCGGGGCCAGTTCCGCGATCGCCCGGCCCAGTGGATGTTCACTGGTTGCCTCCACCGCAGCGGCGAGCTGTCGCACTTCGTCTTCTGAAAAACCATTCGCCGTCGCCACGCGCACCACCGCAGGCTGGCCCAGGGTGATGGTTCCGGTCTTGTCGAGAATGATGTGCGTGAGCCGCCCGGCACGTTCCAGAGCCTGCGCATCCTTGATGAGGATGCCCATCTTCGCGCCGATGCCCGTACCCACCATCACCGCAGTCGGCGTGGCCAGGCCCAGCGCACACGGGCAGGCCACGATGAGCACCGCCACCGAGGCCAGCATCGCGCGCGTCCAGTCACCGGCGATCAGGCCCCAGCCCAGCACGGTTCCCAGCGCGATCAGCAGGACCACCGGAACAAACACGCCGGCCACCGCATCGGCGATGCGCTGGACGTTGGCTTTGGATGCCTGGGCACGGTTAACCAGGTCCACCACGTGCGAGAGGAACGTATCGCGCCCGGTGTGCGTGGCTCGCATCTGGAATGAGCCTGTCTGATTCACACTACCCGCCACCACGTTGCTGCCAGCGGCCACTTCTACGGGCATTGATTCGCCGGTGACCAGCGACTGATCCACAGCGGAGGCCCCCTGAATGATTTCACCATCCACCGGAACACGCTGGCCGGGACGGACGATCACTACATCGCCCACGCGCAACTGGCCCACGGGAATCGTCTGCTGCTGATGATCGCGCACCACCGTCGCCGTAGGCGGCTGAAGATTCATCAGCTTGCCAATGGCAGAGGCTGCATTGTTGCGAGCCCGCGCTTCAAGCTGCTTGCCCAGCCCGACGAGCACGAGGATGACCACGGAGGTATCGAAGTAGACATCCATCCCGCCACACAGCAGCACCACCACGCTGTAGATGAATGCCACGCTGGTTCCGATGGCCACGAGCGTATCCATATCGGCCCGGCCGTGACGCGCGGCTTTGAACGCACCCTTGTAGAAAGGCCAGCCCAGCACAATTTGCACAGGCGTGGCCAGTACCAGCTGCAGCCACGCTGACCAGCGCAGATGATGAAAGATCATCGCCAGCGCCATCACCACGCCTGCAAGCACCAGGGGCACGATGTACTGCCAGCTCCACAACGAGGGCTGTCGCGGGCCATGATCGTGCTGATGCGCAGCGTGATCGTGCGCATCAGGCTCGGCTTCCTGAGCAGATGCATCAGACATGCCATGATGCGCCGCATCGTGAGCCAGCGTCAGCGAGATGGATCGCCCAGCAGCTTCGCCTGAGGATCTGTCGTCCTCCGCATCTTCGCCGGTGGGCGAGGCTTCATAGCCTGCGTCTTTGACGGCCTGGACGAGGCTTGTAATGGGAGCCTGATTGGCATCGTGATCCACCTGCGCCTGCTCGGTGGCCAGGTTCACTGAAACCCTGGAAACGCCGGGCAGCGCCTGGAGCTTCTTCTCCACATGATTCACACAGCCTGCGCAGCGCATGCCCTGAACCTTGAGGGTGGTATGTTTCATAAGTCACCTCAATTCCTGAATCTGATTCTAGGCCAGCAGCCCGCAAAGAACCATCCGCATAAAACCGAAGCTGCGCCATCTACAGGCTTTCCCGCAGTGGCTTGCGTTATAGTGTTGGCCATGACAACACCCTCCACACCCCTGACTGTTGCGCAGTTTCAGCAGCACATCCGCGATCGCTATTACGCCACTGACAAAGCACGTGGCACGCCTGCGACGTTCCTCTGGTTCATGGAGGAAGTCGGCGAGCTGGCCACGGCTCTCAATGGCACGGATCGTGACAACCTGCAGGAAGAATTCGCCGATGTGCTGGCCTGGCTGTGCACGCTGGCCAACATCAACGACATCGACCTTGAGCAGGCCCTGCGCCAAAAGTATCTGACCGATGGCGGTCCCAAGGGGCACAAATAATCCACGCGTCCTTCATCACAAGCGAGCAAGCAGCGTATGAGCACGTCGCGAAACATCAATCCCTTTGAGTTCTTCCTGCGCACTGCGGAGGATCATCGCCCTACCCATCAGTTCACCGGCCGCACGCGCGCCCAGTTCAGCGCGTGGCAGAAAAAGACGCTGCCTGCGGTGCTGGCCACGGCGGGCAGGCGCCCGGCTTCGGTTCCTGCCAAGCCGGAGCTGCTGGTTCAGTGGGAAGAAGATGGACTGATCAAGGAACGCTGGATTCTCAACACGCAGCGCCACCTGTCGGTGATTCTGCTGGTGTTCCGCCCGGCGAATCTCAAGCGTGGCGAAAAGCGGCCGGCCATCTTCTGCTCGCATGGCCATGGCCCGCATGGCAAAGACCCGGTCATGGGTCTGGACTTCGAGCCCGCCCGACAGCAGGCCATCCGAGATCACAATTACGACTATGGCTTCCAGATGGCGAAACAGGGCTTTGTCACCTACAGCATCGACTGGCTGGGCTTTGGTGAACGTGACAGCCGGGCCAAGCCTCACGACCTGAACAAGTTCGGCCAGCGCGATGCATGCAACGTGCATTACCTCTGCGCTACGATGCTGGGCACCACCACCATGGCCATCAATCTGCATGATGCGCGCGTGGTGACTGACTTCGTCGCCAGCCAGAAATATGTCGATGCTGACAACCTGGGCGTGATGGGCCTGTCGTATGGCGGAACGATGACCACCTGGCTGGCGCTGGATGACAAGCGCTACAAAGCAGTCAACATCATCTGCTACTCCGGCCCGTTCCGTGACATCGCGTTTGATACCTACAACGTCTGCGGCTCACAGCTGACACCTGGCCTGTTTGAACTGGTGGACACCTTCGATCTGCAAGGCCTGATTGCCCCTCGGCCGCTGCTGGTGGAAATTGGCGTGCATGATCGCTGCTTCCAGGTGGATCATTCACTCAACCGTCACTATCGTCCGCTGGAGAAGATCTACGCCGCCGCCGGTGCATCGGACAAGCTGGAACTGGATCTGCATCCCAACGATCACGCCTGGGGTGGCAATCGCAGCGTGGCGTTCTTCCGCAGACACCTCAATGCTCAGTGGTCAGCGTGAGCCTGCCCATGGGGTTATCGGTGAAGTGCGTAGAAGAAACCACGCCATTCGACCGATAAAAGAAAATGAGCCGTCGCTGATCGCACCACTGCTCACCTGCGACGTATAACCTGATGAAGCAGTGAACCTTTGTATTTGAAAGCTGGACCATGCCACAAAACAAGAACATCTCCATGGCCGGCGAAACCTGGCGCATGTTCCGCATCCTGTCGGAATTTGTCGATGGTTTCGAGACGCTGACCTCCCTGGAAAAAGCTGTCACCGTATTCGGCTCGGCGCGTACGCCTCAGGATGATCCGTACTACCTCCAGGCGGTGGAGTGCGGTCGACTGCTGGCCAGTGAAAAGTTCGCCGTCATCACCGGCGGCGGGCCGGGCATCATGGAAGCGGCCAACAAGGGCGCTTACGAAGCCCGGGGCCACTCGGTGGGCCTGAACATCACGTTGCCCATGGAGCAGCATGCCAACCCGTACCTCACTCACAGCCTGACCTTCCGCTACTTCTTTGTCCGTAAGGTCATGTTCGTGAAGTACGCCAGTGGGTTCATCATCTTCCCAGGCGGCTTTGGCACGATGGACGAATTCTTCGAGAGCATGACGCTCATTCAGACGCTCAAGATCGAGCCTTTCCCCGTCGTGTGCATCGGCCACGAGTTCTGGGATGGCCTGATCGACTGGCTGCGTGACACCATGCGCGACAAGTTCCGCTACATCAGCCCCAACGATCTGGACCTCTTCAGCGTGACAGACGACGTGGAAGAAGCCGTGCGCATCGTCAAGGAACATCATCACAAGCGCCAGGAAATCCTGCGCCACATGCCCGCCAGCGATCACCCCGCCAACCAGACCACGGCCGAGGGTACTCGCCAGGGCTTCGACCCGATGTTCGATGGCAGCTTCTACTCCCTCGAACTCGACTGAGCCGACCGCCAATCTCCATAAAACAAAAACCCCGACCATGCACTGGCCGGGGTTTTTCATTGTTTCAGAAAGTTTAAGGTTACTTGACCTTCACCACAATCTTGCCCGTGGTGGAGCCGGATTCAAGCTGCCTGTGACCTTCAGGAATTTCTTCCAGCGCAATCACCCTGCTGACGTGAGGCATGAGCCTGCCTGCTTCAACCAGCTCGGCCACGGTGCTCAGGATAGAGCCATGGCTCTGGGGCTCGATGTTGTGGATCACCGGAACGCCCATGAATTCAAAGTGAATCGTGGCGTTCTTACGGAAGACCTTGCTCAGCTGCGAGGTATCCGGACCGAGGATGGTTACCAGCTGGCCGTTGATGGCCAGGCAGTCGAGCGAATCGTTGAAGGTCGGGTCGCCCACAGTTTCGAGCACCACGTGACAGCCCTTGCCCTGGGTCACTTCATTGACGCGTTCAACGAAGTTTTCCTTCTTGTAGTTGATGATCACATCGGCCCCGAGCTGCTTGCACAGCGCCAGCGATGCGTCGCTGCTGGCGGTGGTGATAACGCGAGCGCCCTGAATCTTGGCCAGCTGGATGGCGATGTGGCCCACGCCCCCGCCGCCGGCATGGATGAGCACAGTCTGGCCGGCGTGAAGATGGCAGCGCGTATGGAGCGACTCCCAGGCCGTGAGCGTCACCAGCGGAAGCGCCGCGGCCTGAGCGTGGGAAATATTGCGAGGCTTGAGTGCGACGGTGCGTGCGTCGATGGCGATGAACTGCGTCGCGCCGCCGGGACGAATCAGGCTGCCACAGCCGTAGACTTCATCGCCGACCTTGAAGCTGTCGACCTTCTCGCCGAGCTTGCGCACCACGCCGCTGACGTCGAAGGCGCCCACCAGGGGAAATGGCCGCTCGCCGAGATAACCGCGCCGGATCTTGGTATCCACCGGGTTCAGAGCCGCGTGATCCACTTCCACCAGGATGTCCCAGGGGCGCAATTCAGGCTCAGGCACTTCCACCATTTTCAGAACATCAACTTCACCAAATCCGACTGCTGCCATTGCTTTCATCTTCAGACTCCTGGTTGGAAAAACTCATTGTATACCCGCTGTGTGCATTCGGGGTGCTGCCCTGCGGGGCCGTTTTTTACATTGAGCCATGATGCTCTAATATATGGCCCCATAGCGTGCGTGATTCCCTTAAACACAAGCCAGAGCAACATCGTCAAGGAGATTTACGATGGCCAAATCACAGATCGGTGCGCAGCTGTACACTCTGCGCGAACACCTCAAGACACCCGCTGACGTGGCTAAGACGCTGCGCCGCGTTCGTGAAATGGGCTACGAAGCTGTTCAGGTTTCGGGCCTGGGTCCGATCGATCCCACCGAGCTGGCCAAGATTCTCGATGGCGAAGGCCTGACCGCTGCCGCCACCCACGTGTCGCTGGACATGATGCGCGACACCCAGAAGTGCGTGGACTACCACAAGACCATCAAGTGCGACCTGCCTGCCATCGGCGGCTTCCACCCGCAGGAACACACCGTCGAAAACTACGTGGCCTTCGCCAAGGACTTCACCGCCATTGGTGACAAGCTCGCGGCTCACGGCCTGCGCATCGGCTACCACAACCACAGCCGCGAACTGGCCAAGCTGCCCAATGGCAAGTCGATCCTCGACACCCTGATCGAAAACACGGGCAGCAGCGTGTGGTACGAAATCGACGTGTACTGGATCACCCACGGCGGCGGCGATCCCGCGGCGTGGATCAACAAGGTCAAGGGCAACATCCCCGCCGTCCACTTCAAGGACATGAGCGTCACCACCGAGCAGGTTCAGAAGATGTGCGAAGTGGGCTCGGGCAACCTGAACTGGCCGCGCATCATCGAAGCCTGCAAAGCCGCGGGCACGAAGTGGTATCTGGTCGAGCGCGACAACGGCGACCTGGATCCGTTCGAAAGCCTCAAGATCAGCCTCGACCAGATGAAGGCCATGGGCCTGAACTGATCGGCTGCATGCATGAAGCCCCCAGCCGAAGGGTACAGCGCATGGGAACCAGGCTGACATGGCGGCGTTTTCGAGATGCTCTGACCCTCATCATGACAGGGCTGCTTATGACCCCTGCTGTGAATGCCTGGCAAAGTGAACTCTACCCCGCAGGCTGGTCGGCCACGCCAGACAAGTCGTTCGAGTCCGACAGGATCATCGCCGACTTCTCCCACGCCGGCTACATGCAGGGCGACAAGCCCATTCCGAATCGGGACGATGCGAAAGTCTTCAACGTCGTCACCGATTTCAACGCCGACCCCACCGGCCAGCGTGACAGCACGCAGGCCATTCAGAATGCAATCACCGCCGCCGGTCAACATGCCGGCGGCGGTGTTGTTTTTCTACCGGCCGGCCTCTACCGCGTCGCCCCGCAGGGTGACAGCCCATCGGCCCTGACCATCGCCTCGAGCAATATCGTGCTGCGAGGCGCAGGGGTCGATAAAACGTTCCTGCTCAACACGTCCACCCAGATGCGCCAGAAGGCCGTGATCAGTGTCATCGGCCCGGATAAAGCGTCGTGGCACTGGGAGCCTCAAGAAGTCGCCCTCATCCGCCACGATCTGCTCACGCCCACGCGCGATATTCCGGTGGACTCGGTCGAAGGCTTCCGCGTGGGTGACCCCATCATCATCCGCGCCGATGTCACGGTGGACTGGGCCAAGGAGCATCACGAGCCCAAGTGGATTGAGTTTCGCCGCGTCGGGCCGTTTCTCTATCCCAGACAGATCGTGGCCATCGACCGCGAGAACAACGTGCTCAAGGTGGATGTGCCCATCCGCTACTTCCTTCGCACGCGCGATGCCGCACGGGTCTACCGCAAGCCCGGCATGCTTGAACAGGTGGGGCTGGAGCATTTTTCGATTGGCAATGTGCAGCACCCTGGCAGTGGCAGGGATGACTGGAGCAAAGGCGCGTGGAACGTCGAGCCGGGCACTGCAGGCTACGAGAGTCACGACAGCTGGCTGATCCGCATCCGCCGCACGCGCGACAGCTGGGTGCGCCACGTCAACACCTTCGCGTATGAGGGCAACACCTCGGGCGCGCATCTGCTGTCCAACGCCCTGCTGCTGCATCAGTGCCATCGCGTGACTGTGAGCCGATGCCACTTCCAGAAGCCTCAATACGGCGGCGGCGGTGGCAATGGTTATCTGTTCCGCATGACCAACGCAGCCGACAATCTGATGGAATACTGCATCGCCGATTTCTCACGCCACGGCTTTGTCTTTTCCAGCTTCGCGACCACGGGCAACGTGCTGCACCGCTGTGAAGATCTCAACACGGGTCTGGTCACCGGGCTGGAAGGCAGAATGTCGACCACCGGGTCAGGCAGCGACCATCACATGCAGTTCAGCCACGCGAATCTGGTGGACCAGTGCACGGTGACCGACAGCTATTTCGCGGCGTTCTATCGCCCGGGCGACAATCATCAGCTTTCGTCGTCGCATAGTGTGTTCTGGAACATCCGTGGCAACCTCCGTGCGCCGGGCCAGAAGCCTCGCTACCCCTACGTGGTCTGGTCGCAGCAGGTCCGCTATGGCTATGTGATCGGGACCAGCGGCCAGGCGCATGCGGTCCGCACCGATCCCAACAACACGCGAGAGGTCCCCCTCGAGAAGCAGCTGATCATGACCGCGCCGGTCGACCACGTGGAAGGCGTGGGCAAGGGCGAGACGCTCGAACCGCAGTCGCTGTATCTGGACCAGTTGAAGCGCCGACTGCAGCGATGAAACGAAATTTCTTCCGTCATGAAAAAAGCCCAGGCATGCAATGCCTGGGCTTTGTGATTTAAGTCGATGACCTGATGTCGAGGGCTTAGTCGAAGTTGCCCAGCACCATGTCGGCCACGCCCTTGCCCGCGGGGATCATCGGGTAGACGTGTTCGTGCTTCTCGACGAGGAAGTCGCCGATCACAGGCTCTTCGCACTCGATGAACTCACGCATCTTCTCGGGCAGCTCGGCCTTGGACGTGCAGCGGATGCCCTTGCAGTTCATGGCTTCGGCGAGCTTCACGAAGTCGGGGTTGTGCATCTCGGTGTGGCTGTAGCGTTCCTGGTAGAACAGGTCCTGCCACTGCTTCACCATGCCCTGGAAGTCGTTGTTGAGGATCAGGATCTTGGCGCCGATCTTGTACTGAGCGGCGGTGACCATTTCCATACCCGTCATGCAGAACGAGCCGTCGCCGTCGATGTCCACCACGATCTTGTCGGGCTGGCCGAGCTTGGCGCCGATGGCGGCAGGCACGCCGTAGCCCATCGTGCCCAGACCGCCGGAGGTGATGAACTGACGGGGGAAGCGGTAGTCGTAGAACTGCGCCGCCCACATCTGATGCTGACCCACGCCAGTGGTGATGATGGCTTCGCCGTTGGTCTGCCTGCAGAGCTCTTCGATGACTTCCTGAGGCTTGCAGTGGCCCACACGGTCGTCGCTCTTGTAGCGGAACGGATGGCGAGCCTTCCAGTCGTTGACCTTGGCGAACCATTCCTCGCGAGCCTGATACTCAAGCATGGGCAGCAGCGCTTCGAGGTTCTTACGGGCATCGCCTTCCACGCCGATGGTGACGGGGACGGCCTTGTTGATGTTTTCCGGAGCGATATCAAAGTGAATGATGCCGCCACGGCCTTCACGTTCCGCAGCGCGAGCGCCGGGAGCGAACAGGTTGAGGTTGCCCGTCACGCGGTCGTCGAAACGTGCACCGATGGAGATGATGCAGTCCGACTCATTCATCGCCCAGTTGGCATAGGCAGCGCCGTGCATGCCGGGCATATGCAGCGACAGCGGATCGCGTTCATCGAACGCGCCCAGCGCCTGCAGCGTGGTGGTCACGGGGATGTTGGCCTTGGCTGCCACCTGACGCAGGATTTCCGCAGCGCCCGAGAGGATCACGCCCTGGCCGACGTAAAGGATCGGCTTCCTGGCGCGGTTGATCATCTCCGCAGCGCGGGCGATTTCGCTGGAGGTCCCCAGCTCACGCACGTGGTAGCCGGGCAGGTGAATGTCGGTGAAAGTCGGTTCGCGGAGGATGGCCGCAGTCACGTCCTTGGGCAGGTCGACCAGCACCGGGCCGGGACGACCCGTGGTGGCGATGTGGAAGGCGTGGTTGATGGCGCGAGGCAGATCCGCCACGTTCTTGACCAGCACGTTCCACTTGGTGCACGGACGGGTAATGCCCGTCACGTCGGCTTCCTGGAAGGCGTCGGTGCCAATGGCGCTGGTGGCCACCTGACCGGAGAAAACGATCAGGGGCGTACCATCCATCAGCGCGTCCTGCAGAGGCGTGACGGTGTTGGTAGCGCCGGGGCCGGAGGTCACCAGCACAATGCCGGGCTTGCCCGTGGCGCGGGCGTAACCTTCAGCCATGTGGCCGGCGCCCTGCTCGTGACGCGAGAGCACGAACTTGAAGTGCGGGCTGTTGTGGATGGCGTCGAAGACAGGCAGGATGGCGCCGCCGGGGTAGCCGAACATCTGCTTCACGCCATGTTCGCGCATCATTTCATGGAAGATCTGAGCGCCGGTCATGCCCACATACTGTGACGAGGGCTGACTGCCTGTCGAAGTGGAGTTCTGAGTCTGGGACTTGGTCATGATGAATCATCCTCAAGCTGCTGCCGGCCAACCATCTGGTTCAAAGCTCGGCTGAGCGTTTTCGCGTTTTCTGACAAACCATCGGCCATCGCCGATACGGATATTCAGGACTGGTGGATGGGTAGATCGTCGTCGGTTTCAGCCATCTGATCTGAAAACCCAGACTGCAGGCATGGAATGAGGGGTGGTCCTCCCGTTGGACAGGCCTCTGAGGCCGTCGCCTGCGGGCTGAAGACTGGTGCGGGTCCTCCGCTCAGCTAACAAGGACCGTCGCAGCGGTGAAGCTTACGCCGACAATGAGGCAGAGGTTGCCAGAGGTTGGATGGAGCAGTCGGTGCATAAGGCCTAAAAGTATAAGGGCAACCGGGGTGACCCGTCAACGGATTGGCGGAAAGTCCATCCGCCGACCGTTATAAACCTGTGAAAAATCCCAGGTTCAGAAACCTGGGATTCAAGGGTCGTCTCAAAAATCCTCTCCGGGAGGCGATCAGTACACTTCGCGCAGCAGCCTGCCTTCAGCCAGCAGCTGGGCGGACAGACCTTCGATGCCCGATTCCTTGCCCACGTGGTCGATCACGTCCTGCACGCCGGTTTCCATGCCCTTGAGGCCGCACATGTACACCACCGAGTTGGACCGAAGCAGCGACGGGGCAATGTGCTGCCTGTTATGCCACAGGGCGATATGGGCGTAGACCTTGTTGCCCCGGGTGGGGAACAGATCGGGGTAAGGGTTCACATCGTCGCCGCGGCTGATGGCGGTCACGTAGGTGAAGTTGGCGTACTGCTTCTTCATCGCCTGGAACTCGTTGTCGTAGAGGATCGAGTCGGCGAAGGGCACACCAAGCACCAGCGTGACCGATCGGCCTGAGCGTTCGTAGCCCTGATCGAACAGGTCGGCCAGCATCGCGCGGAATGGGGCAACGCCCGTACCCGTGGCCACAAAGACAAAATCGCGTTCCATGAAGTCCAGCGGAAGGACAAATCGCTTACCCACCGGGCCGGTGAGCAGCAGCTTGTCGCCAGGCTTGCTGTCGCACAGGAAGTGAGAGCAGACGCCGGGGATGCCCTTTTCACCGGTTTCCGGGTTGTCCCAGAAGTGACGGGCGACCACCAGTGAAAGCGTATCGCCCTTGCGGTCGTCCCCCCGGCCGCAGGAAGCGATGGAATACAGCCTCATGGCGTAAGGCCGGTTGGTACGCGGATCAATGCCCGGGGGCATCACGCCCACGCTCTGCCCGGACACATAGGAGAGCCCGGGAGTCTGGATCAGGATGTGACGCGTGTCATTCCACGGCGCACGGGCCGGAGCCGTAAGCTGCGTATTGGCCAGTACAGTAGCCTGCAACGGATGCTTCATTGAGAAGGTGTTGATCGGAAGATCCGTCGGGGTAGGCAGATGCGTGATATTCGTAGACAAACGATTCATCCTGATACGAGGAACTGAGGGGACGCTGACGACGTATCATTGGAGCGCAACCGACCCGCTGGCCGATAGCGGCTTCAAGTGGGGCAATTGTGTATACCTTATCTCATCAGGTCAAGACCATAATCATGGCTAATACTACAAATCCCTCGGGAACATCGCCGCTTCGCATCGGAATCATCGGCGGCTCGGGCCTGGGACAGGCTCTGGGCGGCGAGCAAGGCCAGTCTCTGATCCTTGATACGCCCTTCGGCTCCCCAAGTTCACCCATCGTCCTGACCCAGTGGCAAGGGGTGGAAGTCGCCATCCTCCAGCGCCACGGCCCGGGACACATCTACAACCCCAGCCAGGTGCCCTACCGGGCCAATATCTTCGCCCTCAAGCAGATCGGCGTGACGCACATCATCGCCAGCGGCGCCACCGGCTCGCTGCGGGAGGAAATCCACCCGGGCGATCTGGTCATCGCCGATCAGATCATCGACAAGACCCACAAACGCCCCAGCACGTTCTTCGACGCCGCGGCAGTGCACGTGGAACTGGCCCAGCCCTTCTGCCCGGTGATGCGCCAGTGGCTGCTCGAAGCGTCGCGCAAACTGCCTGCGGGCGCCCGGGTGCATGACCAGGGCACGTATGTCTGCATGGAAGGCCCGGCGTTCTCCACGCGGGCTGAAAGCCTGATGCACCGCGCCTGGGGCGGCGACCTGATTGGCATGACGGCCATGCCCGAAGCCCGTCTGGCACGCGAAGCCGAACTGCCCTACGCGCTCATCGGCCTGCCCACGGATTACGACTGCTGGCGGGCGCATGACCCGGCCGTGTCGCAGCAGGATCTGCTGTCAGAAATCATCGGGAACCTCAACAAAGCCACGCAGGCGGGCATCGCGCTGATCAAAGCGGCGCTGAGCGATGTGTCACTGCTGCATCAGCCCTCGCCGGCGCAGACCGCGCTGAAGCTGGCGATCTGGAGCGACAAGACCCTCATCCCCCGCAGCGAAATCGAAAAACTCACCCCGATCTGGGGAAGGTACTTTGAGTGAGGAATGGAAGTGGTCCGTCATGCCCCCCGTCCAGTGGACGGGGGCTTTGTTCCGGGAAATGGAGTCCGGGTTACATCAACCAGAACCCAGTCCTCATCTCACCTGCGCACTCCATGCTTCGCAGATATAGGGAACGTGGATCGTCTGAATGCGATTGTCGGTGAGATAGGTCTGCAGGTCGCTTAGAAATGCTTCGAGGCGCTGCGGGCCTGCAGCCACCGCCAGGTGGTTATGACTGCGCCACAGGTCCATGTAGCGTGACGCCGACATGGGCGTCCAGTGCATCTGCTGATCGACGCGCACCTCGCTGAACTGGCCTGTGCTGGTCAAGGGGCCATGCCAGTCGTGGCCTTGTCTGGCTTCTTCGTAGTCGGGGATGTGTCGGTGGATGGCCTGGAGCGTCCAGAGGGTGACGGGATCACTCTCATGCAGGCGGCGGTTCCACAGCAGCGTCAGCCAGCCGCCCGGGCGGAGGATGCGGGCCATCTCGTGAATCGCATCAGGCAGCCTGGCCCAGTGGAACGCCTGGGCCGCGGTCACCCACTGCATGCTCGCATCGCCCAGACCGGTGGCTTCAAAGGTGCCATCGATCCATTGCACGCCCTGGATCGCGCCGGCCTGCTGGCGCATGATCGCGTTGGGCTCAATGGCGATCACCTGCAGTTTCATCGCGGCCAGCTGACGGGTGAAGATGCCCGTGCCCGCGCCGATGTCGGCCACCGGGTCGCCGGGCCGCACACCGACGCTGGCAGCCAGCTGGCGGACCAGATCAGGCGGATAGCCCGGCCTGGCGCGGGCGTAAGCGCCGGCCTGCGTGGTGAAATCACCAAGCCTGACTGAATCAGGATGTGGAACATCATCCGAGGCCGGGGAATCTGGATGCTGCAAGACCCCAACTCCTGTCCAGAACATGAGCCCGCAGGCTTCGCGTCTTATTCGCGGGGACGGTGGGGATTGCTGTAGCCCGGCGGCGGCGTGGAGGAATCGGGACCAGATGCCCCGTCATCACCAGCGGACTGCTGCCTGGCCTTCTGCTCGGCCAGTTCACGACGGTTGATCTGCATATCTTTGGGGAAGTCGAACGACAGACGGACCTTATCGCCATGGATCTCCATGATGCGAATCACCCCCAGCGGATTGCGCGGGTCGCCAATGACGACTTCTTCGCCGATTCTACGGGTCAATGCAAGCATGGCGACTCTCCATCCATGGTTCCCGCTGCGGCCTGGCGGTGATGCAGCAGGCAGCCTCAGGTCAACTTCTTCCTGATAAACATCCTGAAACCAATACTTTCATCGGACGAAACTGCCAGTCTTAACCATAGGCAGCATGAAGTCTGACTTCCACCTTCCCATTTATGCGCGTAAGCGACATGGGGAAGGCGTCAGCCATCCTTCGTCCGGCGGGCAGGAACTGATGCTTCATCAGCTCCTGCGCGCTGTTCAGAAATGAATATCGGCAGAATCGGGAGAGAAATCCGCCCGAAACAGGTTAGCGGACCTGCTCAACGCCGGTAATTTCCGGAATCTTCTCGCGCAGGTTGCGTTCAATGCCCATATGCAGGGTCATCTTGCTGCTCGGGCAGCCCACGCAGGCCCCCATCAGGCGGATGCGGGCGACACCGGCAGGCGTCACTTCGACCAGTTCCAGGTCGCCACCGTCCGACTGGACGGCCGGCCTGATCCTGCTGATCACCTGCTCGACGCGTTCGTGCAGGCTGGGGGTTTCATTCGATGTCGAAACAGGCTGAGTCATGGCATTGATCCGTGCGAGGTACGGGGGTCATTGCTCCAATGCAGACAGACAGCCTGCACAGGCCATCTGGCGACAATTACTTAGGATACCCCACCTATCATAGGCCACATTTCCCCCGTTAGCCACTGCGGACCTACCCGCAGCCTCCCGCCCCTCTTCCCGACCGGGTTGGTCGGCCGGGGCGATACCGATACAATGAGCGTCTTGCCTGCGGGTCCGGACTGGCCCGGCCGCGGGCTTCCATGGCAGCCCCATGGCCTACTTTTCACTCGACTGGACAGGTGTCATGCCCACGATTCTTGAAGGTGATCTGATCGTCCGCGACGCAAAAATCGCCATCGTCGTCGCCCGCTTCAACGACTTCATCACCAGCAAGCTGCTGGAAGGTGCCATCGACGCCTACGTTCGTCATGGTGGCAATGCCGACAACCTGACCGTCGCCTGGGTTCCGGGCAGCTTCGAGATTCCGCTGGTGGCTTCCAGACTGGCCAGCAGCAAGAAGTATGACGCGGTGGTCTGCCTGGGCTGCGTCATCCGCGGTGCCACCAGCCACTACGACCACGTGGCCGGCGAAGCCACCAAGGGCATTGGCAATGTCTCGATGCAGACCGGCGTGCCCACCATCTTCGGCGTGGTGACGACGGAAAACCTCGAACAGGCCGTCGAACGCTCCGGGACCAAGCAGGGCAACAACGGCGCCAAGGCCATGCTCACCGCCATCGAGATGATCAATCTCCTGGGCAAAATCTGAGCCGCCCGTCTCCCGGTTTCTGATCTGCAGTGGAGCGTTGAAGCGTGCCTCCTGAATCGCAATGGCTGATGCTTGGCCTGATCGTGGTGATCATCATCACCACGGTGCGCAAGCGTTACATGCAGGCCCTGGAGACAGGCCAGACGCGCTCAGGCACGCCCCTTCGCGACTACACCGACCTGCGCAACCGTTTCCTCACCCGCGTACTCTGGTGCTTCTTCCCCGGATCGGCCATCGCCGTCTGGATCTGGATCAATCAGCAGAAATACACCGTAGCGATCCTGACGGTGATCATCACCGGCTCCATCGCCATCGGCGGCGCCATCTTCGACGCCTGCCTCCTGCGCGCCTGGGCCAAGCGCGAGAAGAATCAGGAAAGCGCGGGGAAAGAGTCCTGAGGTTGTGAGGGGAGAGAAGACCCAGGCATGCAATGCCTGGGCTTTGGGGGAAATGTGGGATTGAAGTGAGATATTCCGCAGGTACGATGCGTACTTGATGCAAACTCCGGGGAATCACTGGTACCACTGTATTCTCTCGACCTATGGATCATGGGTTCGCGGCGACACGCGAGGATGGCGCAGCAGGCGTCATCGTGAACATGTCGATGGCGATTACCGACAGCCGCCGTCCCGTGAACTGCATGAGCCGGAGCGTCGGCAGTCCTTTCAACAGATGACACGCCCTGTCGTCGTCCTGACTCCTCAACAGCGTGACGTCATCTGCCAGGCAATCGGCGAATATCTGAGTCGCTTCCAGATTACGTTTGCGGAATGCTGTGTCAGTGCGACGCATGCACATCTGCTGGCGCAGATTCCACCTTCAGCCCATCAGCTCATCACAGGCATGACACCGGGGAATGTATTGATCGACGGCCGCAGCCCCTTGCCTCGCCATCTGGTAGGGCGGATCAAGGCGCATACCACGTTTACACTGCGTTCCAGAGGTTTAAGAAATGATGCGGGCGGTCTATGGGGTGTACGATCCAAGATCATCCCCATCCGGGATCGCGATCATCAGCTCAATGTCGTGCGATACATCCGCAGTCACACAGAAGAAGGTGCTTCAGTCTGGTCATTCCTGCAGCAACGCCCCGAGTGATCCTCCTCCAAGCTCAGATCCCCCACCCCAAAGCCCAGCCGTTGCACGGCTGGGTCTGCCTGAACTTCACAGAATCAACCCTCATACCGCTTGAGGACCATCGCGGCGTTCTGGCCGCCCAGGCTCATGCTGTAGGTGACGGCGTAACGCAGGTCGGCCTTCGTCGCCGCAGCGGTGCCCGCATTAATGCCAGGCAGCGGGTTGTCGCAGTTCAGGCGGGCAGGAATGGTCTGCTCAGCCAGGGCCTTGGCGGCGACGCATGCGTCGAGTGCGCCGGTTCCGGCGCCGGTGTTGCCCGCCATGGCTTTGGAGGAAACCACCGCGATGCGCGACAGCGAATCGCCAAACACGCTCGAAAGCGCAGCGGCTTCGGCCTGGTCGATCGCGGGAACGCCCGTGCCAAAGGGAACCACCAGATCCACCTGATCCGGGGTGATGCCCGCTTCCTTGATGGCCTTATTGATGGCCTGGGCGATGCCCTTGCCCTGCGGGTCGGGCTGAGCATTGCGGCTGGCAGGATGGATGCTCTGCGATGCGCCAAAGCCCACGAGTTCCGCATAGGCAGGTTTATCGGTGCGAGCTTTATAGGTATCGAGCGATTCGAGGATGAGGATACCCCCACCTTCGCCGATCACTGTGCCCGCCGCCGCCTGGTCGAAGGCTTTGACGGCCTTGGTCGGCTGATCGTTGAACCCGGCCACCAGTCGGCCGGTGAGCACCTGGCGCAGGAAAGCCATCGGGTTGAGCTTGCTTTCGGTTCCGCCACAGAAGCACAGGTCGGCGGCGTTGCGCTGAATGACGCGCAGCGACTCGCCAATCGACAGCCCGCTGGAGGCTTCGCCGCAGGTGATGGTATTGGAAGGCCCCTGCGCATCATGAATGATCGTCACGTGGCAGGCGAGCATGTTGGGCAGATACTTGAGCAGCCACAGCGGGGTCAGGCGGGTCATGCCTTCGGCGCCCCACTTATGCAGGTCGAACTTCCCGTTCTCATCGACGGATTCAACCAGGGCTTCGGTCAACTCGTTGAGGTCCACGGCGATCAGGCCCGCGCCGATGTGCGCGCCCATCCGGCCTGACTCATATGACAGCGCCGCAGCGGCGTCTTCGGTGGTGCCCTTGGTCACCAGCCCGGCGTCACGGGCGGCAGCGTCGGCGGCGCCCACGGCCAGCTCGATGTCGCGGGCCATCACCTTCACGGCTTTGCGGTAGTGCTTGGGGACCACCTGGCTGACTTTGAAATCACGCAGCTGCGCGGCGATCTGGCAGTCAAAGCCTGCAGGATCGAAGCTGTCGATCCGGCTGATCGCAGAAGAGCCCTCGACCATCGCCTGCCAGGTTGGAGCCATACCCACACCCAGACCGCTGATGGGTCCCAGACCACTGATGACGACGCGACGTGATGCCATATGAATTCCGCAGGCAATAGGTCAGGATCACAAGTCGGCCGTCGGGCTTACCCGACCGCCATGACAAGCCTATAGTTTAGACGTTTGTACGCCTGCTTGCATGGACCCCGGACGGCTTTTTCGCGGATCGGGGGCGGGAAACGCCTTCCCTCAGGGTAGATTCGCCCCGGGTAACGCAGGTTAAACCGGCCATCAGGCAGGCAAAGCAAGAGCCATCCCGTTTTTTCCGATGTTTTGTTACACTGACCCACTGTGTTAACTCATCGCATCATTCCGTGTCTCGACGTCAAAGCCGGCCGCGTGGTCAAGGGCGTGAATTTCGTCCAGCTGCGCGACGCGGGCGACCCGGTCGAGATTGCCCGTAAGTACGACGAAGCCGGCGCCGACGAGCTGGTCTTTCTCGATATCACCGCCAGCCATGAGGACCGGGGCATCATGCTCGACGTGGTCCGACGCGTGGCCGAGCAGTGCTTCATGCCCTTTACGGTCGGCGGTGGCATCCGCACGATCGAGGATGTGACAGCCCTGATCCAGGCCGGCGCCGAGAAGGTCAGCATCAACACCGCGGCGGTGGTCAATCCGCAGATCATCCGCGATACGGCCCGCCGCTTCGGCCGGTGCGCCACGGTGGTCAATATCGACCCGCGCCGCGTGGTGAAGAATGGCAAGACGGTGTTTGAAGTCCATACCCATGGCGGGCGCAAGCCCACGGGTCTGGAAGCGGTGGAATGGGCCAAACGCGTGGTCGACCTTGGCGCAGGCGAAATCGTGCTTACCAGCATGGACGCCGATGGCACGCGCGATGGTTATGATCTTGAAGTAACTGCGGCGGTGGCCGCTGCGGTGGATGTACCCGTTGTGGCATCAGGTGGCTGTGGCAGCCCCGAGCACATCAGGCAGGTGCTCACTCAGACCCGCGCTGATGCAGCTCTGGCGGCGAGCATTTTCCACTATGGCGATTATTCCATCCAGGAAACCAAGGCTTACCTGGCCAGCCACAACGTTCCGGTGAGAATTCCCACGCCGGTAAAATCCTGATTCTGTTTCATTCCGAACTTTTGTTGCTCAGGAGACGTCGATTTGAGTCACTCGCATGACGCCGAACCATTGTCCCTGCCCCCCAAGCACAACAAGTCGCTGGCGGATACACCGCTGCGTAAGTTCTTCGAGGCAGCCGTCAAATTTGAAGCGTCGGATATCATCCTGCGCTCCGAACAGCAGCCCAAGGTTCGACTCCGCGGCGACCTGAAATCCCTCGATGTGCCCCCCATCGGCGTCGAGGACATGGAAAACTGGATCGAAGCCGGCCTGTCCCCCGACCAGATGAACCAGTACAACCGCACCGGTTCGCTGGACATCGGTATGAACATGATGGTCGGCGAGCAGAGCCACCGCTTCCGTCTGAACATCTTCCGCACCCGAGGCCGCAGCGCCATCGCCGGCCGACGCATCAATAACAAGATCCTCAACCTCGAACAGCTTTACCTGCCGCCCTCCATCGCCAAGCTGGCGGAACTTCACAGCGGCATCGTGCTGATCGCCGGGGTGACGGGCAGCGGTAAGTCGACCACGCTGGCGGCAATCCTCAAGCTGATCTCCGAAACCCGCGCCTGCCACATCCTGACCATTGAAGACCCCATCGAATATCTGTTCACCGATGGCAAGGCCATTGTGAACCAGCGTGAAATCGGCGTGGACGTGCCCTCGTTCTCGCTGGCGCTGCGAGCGATGGTGCGCGAAAACCCCGACGTGGTGCTCGTGGGCGAAATGCGTGACCGCGAAACCTTCGAAGCCGCTCTGCATGCCGCCGAAACCGGTCACCTGGTGTTCGGGACGATCCACGCCTCGAGCGCCTCGCAGGCCTTCGGTCGTATCTACGACCTGTTCCCGCAGGAAGAACGTGCGGCCATCCGCACGATGCTCGCCTACCAGATGCAGGCCTTCATCTATCAGAAGCTGATTCCCTCCATCAAGGAAGGCGTGCAGCGCATGGCCGGCGTGGAAATTCTGCTGCAGAGCAACCTGACGCGCAAGTACATCATGGATGGCAAGGAACACGACCTGAACTCGGTCATCCGTGAATCGCGCGAACAGGGCATGCAGACCTTCACCGACAGTCTTGTCGATCTGGTCCAGAAGCAATACATTCATCCTCGTTCAGCTCTGGCGGTGGCCTCCAACCCCGACGAGCTGAAGATGCGCCTCAAGGGCATGCAGGGCAGCACGGCCTGATCGGTTTGTCCGATCGTCCCGGCCCTGCCGCCTGTGCTCTGATTTCCCGTGTTCCCTTATTTGTCAGGCGACCTCATGCTCATCGCTGATTCAGCCATTCTCCTGAGTATCTACAAGCCGATTCTCTTCCTGGCCTTCGTCTGCCTGTGGGGCTACGCCGTGGCCTGGCTGGACAAGGACCTGCGCATGTTCCACATGCCCAGGCAGATGTGGAATGGCATCTTCATCGGCGTGGGCGTGCTGAGCCTCTTCCTCTGGCTGGTGATCCCCTTCTTCTGGCTGGGCGTGCTGCTGGTGGTGCTGCTGAACATTGGCACGTTTGTCGGCTTCCACTTCTACCGCAACACCAAAGTGCCTGATGAACGCCAGTGGAACATCTCCCTGGACCCCTTCCGCACCAAGCTCGAAGCCTATCAGCATGCCCAGGCGCAGAAGGCCGCGTCAGTCCGCCTCATGGACAAGAGTGGCAAGCCCATCGACGTGCCCCTGCAGAACGATCCTCTGGCGCCGGTGCACGCTGTCTTTGCCCAGCTGATGGAGTTCAGCATTCCTCGCGGTGCCAGCCGTATTGATGTGGTGACCGACGCCACCCAGACCACGCTGGTGGCCCACATCGACGGCGTGCCTTATCCGCAGCCCAACATTGAACCGGCTCAGGGCCTGGCGCTGACCGACTACCTCAAGCACCACGCCGGCCTGGATATTCAGGACCGCCGTCGCAAGCAGAAGGGCTCGCTCAAGGTCGACGCCGATGTGCTGGGCAAGCACAAGCTGCAGCTGACCACCTCGGGCAACAACCGCGGCGTGGCCATGGCCATCGAGATCAACCCCGGCGGCCTGAGCGACCGCAAGATCGCCGACCTGGGCCTGACTCCGACTCAGCTCGCACAGCTCAAGCCTGTGCTTGAGCAGAACACCATGGCGGTGCTCGCCACGGCCCCGGCCGGTCAGGGTCTGACCACCACGCTCTACACCCTCGCCGGAACGCACGACCCCTACACGCAGCAGATCATCGCGATGGATGACAACTTCGAGATCGAACTCGAAGGCGTCAACAACGAACCGATCAAGACCAGCGCCGATGCCCCGCCGCTGGCGCAGCAGATCAACACCATCATGCTCCGCGAGCCTCAGATTCTGCTGCTGGGCCAGCTGACCGATCCTGACTCGGCCAAGATTCTGGCCAAGTTCACACAGGAAACGCGCATGTATCTGGGCCTGCGCCAGGCCGACAGCATGCTGGCCCTGCGTGCGTGGATCCAGGCGGTGGGCGATGCCAAGCTGGCCTCGAACGGCGTGGCAGCGGTGATCAACCAGCGCCTCATCCGCTCGGTGTGCCCCACCTGCCGACTGGCCTACACGCCCGACGCCAACATGCTCAAGAAGCTCAACCTGCCGGCCGACCAGGCCACGCAGTTCTTCAAGCACTCGGGTCAGGTGCTGGTCAAGAACGAACCTCAGGTGTGCCCCAACTGTCATGGCATTGGCTACAAAGGCCGCATCGCCGTGTTTGAAGTCATGGTGCTCGACGACGAAGCCCGCGCCCTGGCCGGGGCGGGTCAGTTTGACCAGCTGCGCACGCATCTGCGTAAGAACCGCATGATGCTGCTTCAGGAAGCCGCGCTGCAGAAGGTGGTTGAAGGCCGTACCACCATCAGCGAAATCACCCGCGTGCTGGGTAACAAGTGATCGACCGATGCGCCGCCTGTTACAGGCAGGCCCTTAGGGAAGAACGCAACCGATGAATATTCTCAATATCCTGATCCTCCTGTTTATCCTGGGCATGGCGTACTGGTGGAGCACGCAGGGCCTGTTCAGCGCCCTGATGCACCTGGTGGCGGTGATCGTCGCCGGCGCTCTCTCATTCGCGCTGTGGGAAGTGATCAGCCTCGACCTGCTGATGAAGTACACCTCCCCCCGCTTCGCCTGGCCGGTGGGTCTGCTCGGGCCGTTCATCATCCTGCTCTTTGTGGTCCGCATGGTTCTGGACAAGACCGTCCGGGGCAACGTCCACTTCGCGCACATCATCAACATGATTGCAGGCGGCTTCCTGGGTGTGCTCAGCGGCATCCTCACCGCGGGCATCACCGTTCTGGGCATCAGCTTCCTGCCCATGGGCCCGTCACTGGCAGGCTATCAGCCCTTCTCGGTCAACGACACGGGGGGCATCGAAGGCAACGTCGGCGATGGGCTGATGATCCCCGTCGACAAACATGCCGCCAGCTTCTTCAGCATGCTCTCCAACGGCGCGTTCTCGCCTCATGGCAATCAGCGCATGCGTCTGTATCAGCCCGAGCTGGCCACCCAGGCCGCGCTCTACCGCATGTCCTACGACCCCAACGCTTCGCCCGTGGCCAGCCCGGAGAAGCTGAGCATCCGCTCCTACCACACGGCCCCCACGCCGCTGACGGTGGTGGATGACAGCATCCGCTCGCTGCTGGGCGATCAGGCCCGCATCGCTGGCAATCAGCTGATCCTCATCGACACGGTCTGGCAGCAGCTGCCTGGCATGTTCGACGGCGACTCGACGCTGCGCGTCTCCCCGCCTCAGATCCGCCTGGTGGTCACCACCAGCGAAGGCGATGTCCGCCTGGTGGCTCCCGTGGCCGCCAGCCAGGGCTCCGAAGGCAACCGCCAGTTTGTAGCCTTCAACGACAACCGCTCCTTCGTCTGGGGCGATGGTCAGGAAGTGAACCTGGCGTGGATGTTCCTGATCTCTGCGGAAGACCGCCCGCGCTTCCTGCTGGCGCGTCACCTGCGTCTGGCTCTGCCTGACGAAGCAGGCCAGCCCTCGGAAATCATGGCGCTAGCGGGCACCGCCCGGGCCACCAATCTCGTGAACGTCACCGGTGAAGGCGAGGCTCCGACCGTCGGCGACACCACCGGAGTCGCTTCAGGCCAGAAGGTGCTCAACATCGTCATCGACAACAAGCTGCCTCTGCAGATCAGCAAGAATCTGGTCCAGGGCTTTGAGTTCGATGGCAGCAGCATCGTGCGTGGTGATGGCCTGGCCCGCAAGCTCAACACGCACACCTCCCGCGAGGTGATGGTCGACAGCATTGCCACCCCCGCTCACCGCGCCACGCTCAAGGTGCAGATCGACCGCCAGCAGGCCAACAGCCTGTTCGGCGCATCGCGCGTCGCCGCAGCGTCGCTCGGTGGCATCTGGCTGGAAGACAACCAGAAGGACAAGTGGTACCCCATCGGCTACGTGCTCCACAAAGCCAATGGCGACCAGCAGATCAAGGTCGACATGGGCGCTCCGATCCAGAGCGCCCGCCAGCTGCCGATCAACCAGATCGACAACGGCGACGCCTTCTACGTCTACTTCTCCGTCAGCCGAGGCCGTACGATCACCTCGTACCACGCCGGCTCGCAGAGCACCGAGATCAACCTGACGATTCCCGCGCAGTAATCGACGGAACAATCCACCGGCCTCAGGCGGAAGCGACAACCATATGCAGCTCTCAGGCAAACGCGTTGTGGTCATGGGGCTGGGACGCTTCGGAGGCGGAGCTGGCGTTGCCCGCTTCTGCGTCAACCAGGGGGCGAAGGTTCTGATCACCGATGTCGATCCCGCCGACAAGCTCACCGCCGGCCTGGCGATGATCAAGGATCTGTCTGTCGAACTGCGACTGGGCGAGCATCGCGTGGAGGACTTCACCTCGGCCGACCTGATCGTGGTCAACCCGGCCGTGAAGCCTGACAACACCTTCGTCGCCGCCGCAGTGCAGGCCGGTGTTCCGCTGACCAGCGAGATCCGCCTGCTGGTGGCCCACCTGCCCAGCCGGGCTAAAACGATTGGCATCACAGGCAGCGCGGGCAAGAGCACCACCACCGCCATGACAGGCCACGCCATGGCCAAAGCCGTCGGCGCTTCGCGCATTCACGTGGGCGGGAACATTGGCGGATCGCTGCTCTCACAGCTGCCTCACATCAAGGACGATCACTGGGTCATTCTTGAACTCTCGAGCTTCATGCTTCAGGGCCTGCGCGACGATGGCTGGTCGCCTCACATCGCGGCCATCACCAATCTCAATGCCAACCATCTGGACTGGCATGGCACGCTCGAACACTATCGCAGCGCCAAGCAGGCCATCTACGACTTCCAACGCGACGATGCGGGCGATATCGCCATCGGCGGGCCGGATGTAACCGCATCGTTCACGCCGCGTGTGAAGGACTATCGCGCGGTCGCCGCGCAGGCAGACTGGCCGCGCGACCTGCTGGTTCCCGGCGAGCACAACCGCCTGAACGCTCGCATGGCCTGTGCGATTGTGCAGGCCGCTCTCGGGCAGGAGCCTGCGGTCACCTGCGACGCACTGGCCGATTTCCCCGGTCTGCCCCACCGCCTGCAGTTCGTCTGCGAAGCGGCTGGCGTGCGCTACTACAACGACTCCAAAGCCACCACGCCCGAAGCAGCGATGCTGGCCATCGAAAGCTTCCCGGCCGGCGTGGTCCACGTGATCCTGGGCGGCTACGACAAGAAAGCCGATCTTGCCCCCCTGGCGAAATTCGCCGCGTCACGCTGCAGAGCGATCTACACCATCGGTGCAACCGGGCCATCCATCGCCAGAGCAGCAGCAGGCTGCTCCATTCCCGTGCATGAATGTCAGACGATGGACAACGCCCTGCTGGTCATCAGCACGCAGGTCCGCCGGGGCGATGTGGTCCTGCTGAGCACCGGCTGCGCATCGTGGGACCAGTTCGAAAACTACGAACAGCGCGGCCAGCAGTTCGGCGAAGCCGTTCTCAAGTACACCGGCGAAGGCGCACCGATTCCTCCCATTGTGTGATGCGTTCGTGAGCAAATGTAAAAAGACCCAGGCATGCAATGCCTGGGCTTTGGTGTGTTTTAGCGTATCTGGAAAGGGATCTGGGGACTTCACTGCGATCGTGAACGTTCAATCATCCCTCTTTCACCATGTGTACTTCACCGTGTAGGTCACCGTCTTTTCACCTTCCGGGGGAACGACCACGTTGAAGTGGATCGTGCGGGAATCGATCTTTTCATGCTGGTCTGACTGGTCGACAAGCGTCCAGTTGGTCCAGCGGTAGAGGCTTTCGCGGACGACGACTTTCTGAGGAACGTTCTTGGCGTTCTTCAGGGTGACGCGGATGGTTTCGGTGATCACCCTGCCACGCGTGTCGATGGTGAAGTCGGTCTGGGTGCGGTCGCCTGTCACATCGAACGACTGGCCGAGCTTCACGAGCACCTTCTGGTTCCTGGCCGTGTGGTCGATGAGGTCTTCGCCGATGAATTCCAGCGAGCCTGCGTTGGGGTTGGCCGGGTTGTTACCGCCATCCATCTTGAAGGCCCGGACCTTGCCCTTGGGCAGCGGAATGCCCAGCTTGTTGTTCTCGCGGTTGTCGAACTGGATGTAGACGTCCAGCTTCTTGTTGGCCTGCGATCCCAGGTTGCGGTCCTGCTGCGGTTCGGGGAACACCCAGTAGCGAGCCTGCTGAGGCAGGCCGTAGTAGACCAGCACCTTCTCTACCTTGATGTCACGCGCCGTGGGGAACAGGACCAGCTGCTGCGTGGCGTTCTGATCGATGTCGACCTTCCGGGGCAGCGTGTACATGTGATATTCGAAGAAGGCTTTCTGCTCGAAAGCGACCGCGCTGGCTTCCATCGCCATCATGCTCCGCCTGGCCGCCCCTACTGGGGCCATCTGAGGCTGGGGCGTGACGCGCTGCACGTCGCCGGCGATGAGTTTCAGTTCCGCATCGGGATAGCTGGTCCCTGAGAGGTTCATCACGGTGACCCACGCGCCAAGGTCAGCCGTCTTTTCGTCGTCACTGATGATCAGGTTGTAGTCGGCGCGCCACGTGATCCCGCCGGTCTGATAGGCCGTGCGCACCTGACGCCTGCCGGCGGTTGGTGCCAGCAGTTCCCACTGCAGCGTGGGCTTGGTGATGAGTCCGCCGGGCAGTTCGCCCAGCTGAACGTCACCGGTGTTGCTGAGCATGCGCACGCCGCTGGGGGTCTGCAGGACAATGCGCCCCTGATTGCTCGACAGCAGCTTGCCCGTGATGCGTTCCACCTTGCCATCGCCCTGGTTGACGTTGAGGGTGATCTCGCGATCCACGTAGCTGCTCAGCAGCTTCTCGGGGCTCACCAGATCGAAGGTGAACTTCTGCTGAAGCACCTTGATGCCCGCTGCTTCCTGCGACGCGGCCGGGACGGACAGATCGACCATGCTCACCGTGGTGGGGTCAATGAACTGGGCCACATCGGTGAAGCTCACCCGATTCTGGCCCTGCTTGAAGTCGAGCGTGCGGGTGTCGCGCACCACGCCAAAGCCGGGAACCTGCCAGGCGAAGTGAGGGTTGTAGCCCATCTGATTCTGCGCGATGAACTGCTGGGGGTCGAAGCCGGCCGGGTCGGCCGAGGAGTAGATGGTCAGGCCCAGGCTGCGATCCGATGCCCTTTCAGGCCGGGGGTTGGCACTGCTCTGCGCCATGGCTGCGCTGCTGAGCACCCCTGCTACCAGAAGCGACGCCAGAGTGAATTTGTACATGGTCAGGACTCCATAACGTGAGGGTGTGATCCCGGAAACAGGGTTCTTCCACAGATGTAACGTACCGGCCCGGCGGGTAATAGTGAATCCGTATAAATTTTTTTGCGGTTTTCGGGATAACGTCTGAACACAGAGTGGAGGAGCCCCCGCCCCGGTCCGACTTGAGCGCATACACACTTGCCTTATTATGGAAGGCTCACAACAAACCGGGAGCCGTTCAAAACCCGGCTCTCTTTGACACCCAATTATTGAAGGATTCGGTCATGCCCAAGCGTGCGAAAATTGCCATCATCGGCGGCGGTAACGTCGGCAGCTCCTGTGCCCTGTGGGCCGCCAGCAAGGAACTGGGCGACATCGTCGTCCTGGACATCCCCGCGGCTGAAAACGCCATCAAGGGCAAGATGCTCGACCTGGCCCAGTGCGGCCCCGTCGAACGCTTCGACTGCAACATCACGGGCACGGCCAACTATGAAGACATCGCCGACAGCGACGTGGTCGTGGTCACCGCCGGCATCCCCCGCAAGCCGGGCATGAGCCGTGACGACCTGATCGCCACCAACGTGCAGATCGTCAAGAGCGTGGCGGAAAACATCAAGAAGTACGCCCCCAAGGCCATCGTCATCGTCGTGTCCAACCCGCTCGACGCCATGGTCTACACCGCGTGGAAGGCCACCGGCTTCCCCACCAACCAGATCGTCGGCCAGGCTGGCTGCCTCGACGTGGCCCGCTACCGCACCTTCATCGCCTGGGAACTGGGCGTGTCCGTTGAAGACGTCCAGGCCCTGCTGCTGGGTGGCCACGGCGACGACATGGTTCCCCTGCCCCGCTTCACCTCGGTGCATGGCATCCCCGTCTCCGAGCTGCTGAGCGATGAGAAGATCAACGCCTGCGTCGAACGCGCCAAGGTTGGTGGCGGCGAAATCGTCAAGTTGCTGGGGACCAGCGCCTACTACGCCCCGGCCGCGGGCGTCATCCAGATGGTCGAAGCCATCGTCAAGGACAAGAAGCGCATCCTCCCCTGCGCCGGCTTCTGCGATAAGGAATACGGCGTGGGCGGCGCGTTCGTGGGCGTGCCCGTCGTGCTGGGCAAGAACGGCGTCGAAAAGATCATCGAACTGAACCTCACCGCCGACGAAAAGAAGCTGCTGGACACCTCCGTCAGCCACGTGAAAGAACTGGTGGACGTGGTGAAGAAACTGGCCCCGGAACTGGCCTGATCGCTACAGCCGCTACAACTGATACCACCCGAACCCGGATTCGTTTGAATCCGGGTTTTCTTTTGCCAATCGTGCGATTTCAGAGTTTCCTATTTTGCCCAGACCCGATTAAATCCTACAGTTGAAGACGCAGGGCCTGCATTGTGCCCTGCGCCTACGTTCAGGGATTCCGTACCCGCCTGAAGAAGAACCAGGACCATGCAAACGTGTGATCTGATAGTGATTGGCGCCTCCCAGGGCGGCCAGGCCCTGGCGCTCCACGCGGCCAGAGCAGGCCAGCGCGTCATCCTCTTTGAACGCAACCTTCAGGAAGCAGCCACCTCTGCTTCGCAGATGATTGAGCCGCTGCTGTCGATCACCAGCCTGCTGCGCAAGCTCCCCGCGCTGGCGCAGGCTGGCGTCACCGCCGAGCATGAAATCGATCTGCCAAAGATGCTGTCGCACATCCGCGAGCACGCGCCGCTGGCGCAGCCGATGGTGGAGCATCCGAATCTGACGGTCATCGGAAAGGAAGCCTCGTTCGCAGGCAAGAACGTGGTGACCGATGGCAAGGAGCAGTACACCGCGCCGCGCATCGTCATCAGCACAGGCCAGTCGCCTGCGCTGCCTGAGCATATTCAGGGCATCAGCGAAACGCCCTACCTCACCGCCTGGACGCTATTGAACATCAGCCAGCTGCCCGCGCGACTGGCCGTGCTTGGCGCCGGTCGCACCGGTGTGACCCTCGCGCAGGCCATGGCCGCGCTGGGCGTTCAGGTGCATCTGCTGGATCGGGAAGACCACATCCTCCCGGCGCTGCCTGCGACCCTCGCGCAGCCGCTGACGCAGAAACTCATCGACGATGGCATTGAGCTGCATCTGGGCGCGAGCGTCACCTCGATTTCCTATCGCGACAAACGCTTCACCCTCCGATGCACCAATGACGTTGAAGTGATCACCGACGCGCTGCTGCTGGCCATTGGCTCGCAGCCTCACACGAAATCGCTCAACACGCGCCTGGGCACCATCAAGCTCGATGAGCAGGGCTACGTTCAGATCACCCCGAAGCTCGAGACTACTGTTCCGGGCGTGTACGCCATCGGCTCATGCACGGATCAGCCTCATGGCCAGGCCAGCTCGTGGGAAGATGCGCAGCGCCTGATCGATCTGTGGTCAGGTGGCACGCGCTACGTCGGCGACCGCCCGCGCAGCTGCTGGCTGCGCACCGAGCCCCATGCAGGCAGCATTGGTCTGTCGGCCGACGAAGCGGAACTGGCAGGCTATCGCATCGCCCGCGTGGAACAGGCCGTCCACGATAACGCCGGCGATGGCTTCATCGAACTGATCATCGACGAGCCCAGTGGCAAGCTGCTGGGCGCTACCGCAGTAGCGGACGGCGCCATTGAAGCGCTCTCGGCGCTGTCGCTGCTGATGGCGCTGGGGCGCACCTGGCGCGATCTGCTGGAGAACCCGATGACCAGCGGCACGCTGCTGCATCAGTTCCAGATCATGATCCGCCGACAGCTGCTGGATCACTCCAAATAAAAAGCCCCGGCGGATTCGCCAGGGCTTTGAAGATTCAATCGCCATTCGGATCGCTCAGACCCGATTACTCATCCTTCCCGCCGGAACGGGCCGTGCCCGAGTAGCCCGAGTAATTGGGGCTTTCCTGCGTGATGGTGATGCCATGCGGATGCGATTCAATGAGCGATGCGCCCGAGATGCGGACGAAGCGTGAACGCTCCACCAGTTCAGGCAGCGTGGGGGCACCGAGGTAGCCCATGCCTGCACGCAGGCCGCCGACGAGCTGGTAGACGAAGTCCGACAGCGGGCCACGATAAGGCACGCGACCTTCCACGCCTTCGGGAACGAGCTTGCGGCTCTTGCTGGCCAGATCGGCCTGCCCGTAGCGGTCGGCCGAGCCGGCGAGCATCGCGCCCTGCGAGCCCATGCCACGGTAGGTCTTGAAGCGCCTGCCCATGTGAATGATCATTTCGCCCGGCGATTCATCCAGACCCGCGAAGAGCGAGCCGAGCATGACGGCTTTGGCACCCATCGCCAGCGCCTTGGTGATGTCGCCACTCTGACGGATACCGCCGTCGGAGATGATCGACACCGGGCCGTTCTTCGAACGGGCCACGCCCTGCAGCGCCCAGCTCAGAGCGGTCATCTGCGGAACGCCCACGCCAGTGACCACGCGCGTCGTGCAGATCGAGCCCGGGCCGATACCGACCTTGACCGCATCCGCGCCGGCCTGGGCCAGATCGTAGGCGCCCTGCTCAGTGGCGACGTTACCCGCCACCACATCGATGTCATAGCGTTCCTTGATGGCCGAGACGGTGTCGAGCACGTTCTTGCTGTGGCCGTGGGCCGTGTCAACGACGATGAGGTCGACATCGGCATCGATCAGCGCCGCCACGCGGTCGAGCTGATGCACGCCAACCGCAGCGCCGACGCGGAGTCGGCCGCGCGCGTCGCGGGAAGCCGCCGGGAACTGGGCGAACTTGTCGATATCGCGCATCGTGATCAGGCCGGTGAGGTTGCCCTGGTCATCAACCAGCAGCAGCTTCTCGACCTTGTTCTGGTTCAGCACGTTTTCCGCTTCATCGAGCGTCGTATTGGGCGGAGCGGTGATGAGCCTGCCCTTGGTCATGACCTGATGAATGGGCTGGTCAGCGTCAGGCAGGAACTTCATGTCGCGGTGGGTGAGGATGCCCACGACCTTGCCATCGCTGAGCCCGTTTTCGGTGATGGGCACGCCGGAGATCTTCTGCTCGAGCATCAACTGGCGGGCGCGGGAGACCGGCGCGTCGGGAGGCAGCGTCACCGGATCGGTGATGATGCCGTTGGCCGATCGCTTGACCTTGAGCACCTCATTGACCTGCTGGTCGATGGACAGGTTTTTATGAATGACCCCGAGGCCGCCTTCCTGCGCCAGCGCGATGGCCAGCGAGGATTCAGTCACCGTGTCCATGGGAGCGGACAGCAGCGGAATATTCAGGCGGATTCTTCTGGTCAGCTGCGTCGAAACGTCAGCCTGGGAAGGGACGAAATCGCTGCGGGCCGGGACCAGCAGCACGTCGTCGAACGTCACACCATCGGCAATGATCTTGGGTTCCATGTAACACAGTTACCGGAACTGGACGATTTCGTCAAGCCGCCAGGGATTTCCACGCGTGCTGAACGGGGTGGGAGATCACGCCGTATGAGCGAGGGCATTTTCCAGGTGTGTGTATGTATATGTGTGTCTGCACGCTCTCCCCCTGGTGTCACCCCCGCGCACGCGGGCATGACGGAGACGGGGAAGCAGATGAGTGGGAAGTGGTTGCGAAATGGGGCAGGACTCCCCTGCGCATCACCACCCCCACCCCTGAACGGATAAATAAAAAAACCGGCCACCTTTTCAGGTGACCGGCTTTGTTCTGTCTTTCAGACTGAGGCTGGTTGCCCAGCTTCAGGTGAAATTAGAAGGCCTGAGTGGTGCCGGCCCAGACCATGTAGGCTTCGCGGCCGGTAACGTTGTTACCGACGGTGCCGCCGAACAGGTGGTCGTTGCCGTTCGAGTCGCTGTTGTACTTGGTGACCAGGCCGAACGACGATTCGAAGGTCACGTGGTTGTCGTTCCAACCCACCGAGCCGCGCCAGTCGTTCTGGTTGGTGGCCGGGGTGGTGTGGATCGACTTGTAGCCGCTGCCGTTGCCAACCGCACGGTCGCTGATGACCACGGCTTCGGTGTTGGTGGTGTCCTTCCACTCGTCGTTACGCGAGCTGCTGAGGATCGTGCCGTTGTTGGCGTCGATGGCCAGCAGAGCGTAGGAGGTGGTGTCGGTCTGAGCTTCGGAGGGGCTGCGAGCGTATTCAACGGTGAAGTAGTTGTCTTCGATCAGCTTCTGAATACGAGCCTTGGGGTTCAGAGCACCAGCGCCGGTGCCGGCGTAGCCGTAGACGTTGGTAGCGATCTTGCCATCGCTGGCCAGACCGACGTAGCGGCTGTTGTTGCCCTGAGCGTAGAGGACCAGACCGCTGTGGATACCACGGACCTGGGTGCTGTTCTGCATCTGACGGGCCGTACGGCGGGCAGCGCCGAGGGCGGGGAGCAGGATGCCGATCAGCAGGGCGATGATGGAGATCACCACCAGCAGTTCGATGAGGGTAAACGCTTTCTTCTTTTGCATACCAGAGGCTCCTGAAAAAGGAGGACTACCGACTGTGTGCCCCAGGTATTTCGAGAGTTGTGTGAGGGAGGAATCGCCCGGTATACGCAGGTTGGCAACGACCACCGAAGACAACCTGAGACGAACGGTTCGATAATAGCAGTCTGATTCCGGGAACCCTGGCCCTCTGACGTCTGAAAATGCCTGATGTCACACCTTCAATCTATTGGAAGTGAAACGCTCACTTCCAAGCAAAGCAGACAATTCATCATAGGCCCACTGGATACTTCAAGTACAGCGGCCCCACTTTTCATGGCAGCTACTCGAACACGCGAGTCGCGATAAGGCTTCCGGGCAAATGCAGTGAGCATTCGTTAGGAGGGTCCGTCGCAGCGCCAGAGACCATGTCATGACCCCGACAGTCACACCATGGCAGGTCTTCAATTTCGAAGTTAATCTGCCTGTATCAGGGTGTCAAGTAAAATTTGCCCCTTGAGTGCAGAAAGTGTGTACAAAAGATTCACTAATACCGCGAACCTTCAAAAATACTAAAAATAATGAGCTTATATCAAAAATCATGCGATCCGAACCCTCACTTTCGCCCGCATGAAGGAAGGCAGCAACCATGACCCAGCCTGACCCATCGAACCTCCGACATTTTATTCACCGCCCCCGCCGACTTCGGCATGGCCAGCTGCTGCGCAATGCGGTCGCCGACGTCACGCTCAGCCCGCAGAATCTGATTCTGCCCCTGTTCGTCTGCGACAAGCCCCACGTGCAGCCCATCTCCTCGATGCCCGGCGTCAACCAGTGGCCGGTGGAGCAGGCCGTCGAGCAGATTCGCCAGCTTGCCAGCCAGGGCCTTAAACAGTTTATCCTCTTTGGTGTAACGCCCTCACAGCAGAAGGATGATCGTGGCACCTACGCGCTCAACAGTGACAACCCTGTCTGTCGCACGCTGCGAGCCGTGCGCCAGCAGAAGCTTGATGTGCTGATGTACGCGGACCTGTGTCTGTGCGAGTACACCCGTCATGGCCACTGCGGGCCGCTGTGTGATGATCCCCACTGGGTGGTCGACAACGACGCCACGCTCGAAGAACTGGGCAAGCAGGCCGTGGTCCTGGCGCAGGCCGGCGCCGATGTCGTGGCGCCCTCGGGCATGATGGATCACATGGTCTACGCCATCCGCACAGCGCTGGACAACGCGGGCAGGCAGGATGTGGCCATCCTTTCCTACAGTGTGAAATACGCCTCGAACTTCTACGGCCCGTTCCGCGAAGCAGGTGAAGGCGGGATGACCTTCGGCGATCGCAAGGGCTATCAGATGGACTTCCGCCGCTCGCGCGAATGGCAGACCGAACTGCAGGCCGACCTTCAGGAAGGCGCGGACATGGTCATGGTCAAACCGGCTGCGGCGTATCTGGACATCATCGCCCAGGTGCGCCAGGCCTGCGATGTTCCGGTGGCGGCGTATCACGTGAGCGGGGAGTATTCGATGCTCTGCGCCGCCGCGGAGAAAGGCTGGATCGACCTGAAGCTCACCGCGCTGGAAACCACCTACGCCATCCGCCGGGCGGGCGCGGATCTGATCATCACCTACTTCGCCCCGAAACTGCTTCAGTGGCTGCGGGAGGAGTAAGGCTGGTCTGATCGGGAGACCGCGGCCGAGCGTCCGGGATTTCCGGAAAGTGATTGCGAAGTGATTGTGGCTTCTTCGGTCCTGCTCACGTGGACGGAGATCCATCTTCCATTTATTCGCTCTTTGCAAGATCTGTGGATGCCCGCTTTCGCGGGCATGACGGAGAGGGCGTAACAGA
>Ga0182792_1000321_pt1 | contig 46846 bp, 42 predicted proteins | sample Passage237B_FD_130497 | JGI IMG/M metagenome (GOLD analysis project Ga0182792, IMG submission 130497) | Cellulose adapted compost microbial communities from Newby Island Compost Facility, Milpitas, CA, USA - Passage2 37B (version 2) (version 2) ...
AGAGGCCGGGCAGTCCCCGGCGGTCGACCATGCCCAGCGGCTCGTCGCCCCCCTTCGAGGGAGCAATCTTGCGGCGGCCGGCCAGCGGGTGATTGGACGGCAGCGCCGCCACGAATCGCTCTTCGATCGTCCGTTCCACGACGAGGTCATCCGAACCGTGCCCGGTCCGGAGAAAGCCGATGTCGAGCGTGCCCCGTGCCAGCTGCTCAACCTGCGCCGGAACCGCGAGCTCGCGAAGCTCGAGCGTCACCCGGGGATGGGAGATGCCGAACTTCCGCGTCGCCGCCGGCACGATCGAGATCGCGGCGGCTTCCACGAACCCCACCGAGAGACGACCGATCGTTCCCTTCGCTGCGTCGCGGCTCGCGGTGACGGCCGAGTCGACCTCGGCGAAGATGCGGTGAGTGTGCTCGAAGAGCGCCGATCCGGCTGGCGTCAATGAGATCGAGCGGGCAGAGCGGTCGAAGAGCTCGGCCCCGATAGCGCGTTCGAGCTTGCGGATCTGCTGGCTGAGTGACGGCTGGGCGATGTGCAGGCGCTCGGCGGCCCGGCCGAAATGAAGCTCCTCGGCCACGGCGGAAAAGTACCTCAGGTGTCGGAGCTCGATCTCCATAGGTCAAGCCTATGAAATAGGCCACTAACAGATATTAGACATAATAAGTGTCTTTGGCCTAGCCTGAGGTGCCCATGGAGGGCACCATCACAACCGAACCCGCGGCGTCCCGTGGTCACCTACCGATCGCCCGGACCGCGATCGGGACCATCGTGGGCGCCGCGATCGGATTCGCCCTGGTGATCGGATTCCGCGCGATCGCCGGCCTCGACCTCCTCCAGACCGAACAGACCGGATACCCACATGTCGTCGTGCCGCTGGTCACCGCCCCCTTCGGATTTCTCTGGGGCATCGGCTGCTTCGACTACTGGCTGAAGTGGGCCTTCGGCGCGAAGGAACTACCCGACGAACACGGCGAGCACGGCGCCCGCGAATGGCGCGACTACTTCCGCTTCAACACCGACCACAAAGTGATCGGGATCCAGTACGTCGTCACCACAATCATCTTCTTCCTGATCGGCGGCCTCCTCGCGATGCTGGTCCGGGCCGAGCTCGCCCAGCCCGGAAGCCAGATCGTCGCCGCGAACACCTACAACGGGCTGTTCTCCACCCACGCCACGATCATGATCTTCATGTTCATCATCCCGGCCTTCGCCGGGCTGGCGAACTACGTGCTGCCCCTGATGATCGGCGCGCCGGACATGGCGTTCCCCAGACTCAACGCCTTGAGTTTCTGGCTGCTGCCGATCGCAGGGGTGATCTTCGTGGCCAGTTTCCTCGCCCCAGGCGGCGCCTTCGATGCCGGTTGGACCGGCTACGCACCTCTCTCGACGGGAGCGCCACTGGGGCAATCTTTCTTCAATATAGGGGTCCAGTTCGCCGGTTTCTCCTCGATCTTCGCCGCGGTGAACTTCCTGGTCACGATCATCTCGATGCGGGCGCCCGGCATGACCGTCTGGCGGATGCCGCTGCTGGGCTGGGCCAACCTCGCCACCTCCCTGCTGATCATCGGGGCTACCCCGTTCATCGCCGGCGTTCAGCTGATGGTCCTGCTCTCCCGCCTCATGGAGATGAACTTCTTCAACTTCCTCGAGGGCGGTGACGTCGTCTCCTACCAGCACATCTTCTGGTTCTACTCGCACCCCGCCGTCTACATCATGATGCTGCCGGGTTTCGGGATCGTCAGCGAGGTGATCGCGACCCACGCCCGCAAACCGATCTTCGGTTACCGGCTGATGGCCCTCTCACTGATCGGGATCGTCATGCTCAGCTACTCGGTCTGGGCCCACCACATGTTCGTCTCCGGCATGTTCTCCTGGCTCAGGGTGCCGATGATGATCACCTCCACCCTCATCGCCGTGCCGACCGGGATCAAGATCTTCTCCTGGCTGGCCACTCTCTTCTACGGCAAGATCCACACCAACCGAACCGCGATGCTGTTCGCGCTCGGCTTCATAGTCAGCTTCATCATCGGTGGCATCAGCGGGGTGATGATCGCCCTGATCCCGATCGACATCCACGTCACCGACACCTACTTCATCGTCGCTCACATCCACTTCGTGCTGTTCGCCGGCTCGGTCTTCACGATCTTCGCCGGGATCTACCACTGGTTCCCGAAGATGACCGGGCGCATGTATGACGAGCGCCTCGGGCGGATCCACTTCTGGCTGACCCTGGCCGGCACCTGGCTCACCTTCGCGCCCATGCACTGGATCGGCATGGACGGGATGCCTCGCCGGGTGGCCGACTACGCCAGCCAGTACGGTGACTGGAACCTGCTGATCTCGGTCGCCTCGTTCATGCTCGGCGCCGCTCAACTGGTCTTCGTCTACAACATGATCGTCAGTTGGCGCTTCGGGCCGAAGGCCGGCGACAACCCTTGGCGAGCCCACTCGATCGAATGGCAGGTCAGCTCACCACCCCCGATCTACAACTTCGAGCGAATCCCGCGCGTGGTCGGCAGCCCCTACGAGTTCGGCGTCCCCGGCTTCCGTCACGCGATCATGAACGACGAGCAGGAAAAAGAAGCGCTCGAGCGAGCCCGAAGAGTCAAAGCGACCGCCTGACCAGGCGGTCGCGACTCGGTCGCAGCCAGCCCGGTCGGCCCCCACCCGGCTTGCCGTTAAGCTGGCGCCATGAAGCTTTACGTCTGCGGGGTAGGCACAAGTGGTCCGGGCGCGATGCATCCCTGCGCCAAGGCCGGCAAGGCACTCGACGAGGCCGGCTACGAGTATGAGCTGAAGAAGGTGCGGGGCTACCGGATGATGCCGTGGACCTGGAGGAGCCGGGCCGAGGACCGCCGGGAGGTCAAGGAGCTTTCGGGTACGAACGAGGTCCCGATCCTGGTCCTCGACGACGGCGAGGTGATCAGCGACTCGGCCGCGATCGCCAAGTGGGCCAAGGAGAACCCTGCCCGGAAGTCCTGAACTGATCGGTCGGGCCACGGCAAAGCCGGCCGCCGACGCGGTGGCCCGCGGCTTTCAAGACAACGAAATGTGGATCTGGCTCTTGCCCGACGACCGGGTCCGGGCCAGAGTCGAGAAGCGCCAGTACCGCTCGGTGGTCAGGCACATCTTCATGCCCCGCGGGTCCGGCTGGGTCTCCCGACGACCGGACGGCGAAGCGGCCGGCGCGGCGCTCTGGTACCCGCCGGGGACCAAGCGGCACAACCTCCGCGAGACTCTCGCCGAGAGCCTCCCTTTCCTGCCGGCCGGCCTGCCGCGACTCGGCAAGGCAGCCCGGCTCCAGCGGCTGATCGTCTCGCACTGGCCCCGGGAGCCACATTGGTACCTGTCGGTCCTCTCGATCTCGCCCGAATCACAGCGCCAGGGGCACGGCAGCGCCCTGCTGCAGCCGGGCCTCGAGCGAGCCGACCGCGACGGGGTCGGCTGCTGGCTGGAAACCCAGCGGGAAAGCAACCTTCCCTTCTATGGGCGTTTCGGCTTCGAGCTGGTCAGGAAGATGGAGGTCGAACCGGATGTGCCGCTCTGGGCGATGTGGCGACCGGCTCAGCAGAGCTAATCCTGCCGCACCCCGTTCGAGCGGACCGAGCGGAACCAGATCGCATTGGGGAAGACAGACCCGGGGAAGTGCGAGCCGGTCAGCTTGCCGTGGAAGGCGGGGTCCGACCGGCCCTCCGTGAGACGCCCACCACCCGACCGAAGCGACTGGCGGTCGGGGTGCCTCGGTTTGAAGGAGCCACGAGGTCAGGGCGTTGTAGAGTCGGAGCCAATGAGCTCCTCGATTGAAGACCTGAAACTCGTCAATTCCGGCAAGGTCCGTGAGATCTACGAGATCGAGGACGATCTCCTGCTGGTCGCCTCGGATCGGATCTCGATCTATGACGTGATCATGCCGACCGAGATCCCCGACAAGGGGAAGGTTCTGACCCAGATGTCGAACTTCTGGTTCGAGAACACGACCGACATCGTGCCCAACCACTTCATCTCGAATGACGTGCCCGAGGAAGTCGCCGGACGGGCGGTGCGGGTGCGCAAACTCGAGATGTACCCGGTCGAATGCGTGGTCCGGGGCTACCTCTCCGGGTCCGGCTGGAAGGAGTACCAGGCGTCCGGTTCGGTCTGCGGGGTGGGCCTCCCGGAAGGCCTCAAGGAGTCCGACAAGCTGCCGCGGCCGATCTTCACGCCGGCGACCAAGGCCGAGCTCGGCGACCACGACGAGAACGTCGACTTCGAGCGGGCGGCCGAGATCGTCGGTGACCGCCATCTGATGGAAGAGCTCCGCCGCATCTCGATCGAGCTCTACGAGTACGGAGCCGCCCACGCCGCCGAGAAGGGCATCATCCTCGCCGACACCAAGTTCGAGTTCGGCAGCTACGCCGGGGCCGAGATCGTGCTCGGCGACGAGGTCCTCACCCCGGACTCTTCCCGTTACTGGCCCGCCGATCAGTACGAGCCGGGAAAGACGCAGCCCTCCTTCGACAAGCAGTACGTGAGGGACTGGGCGAACGCCGCCGGCTGGGACCACAACCCGCCGGCGCCGGAGTTGCCCGAGGACGTGGTCGCCCAGACCCAGGCCAAGTACCGTGAGGCCTACGAGCGCATCACCGGGAGGCAGCTTTGATCCAGGCGCGGGTTCTGATCCGCCCCAAGGAGGGCATCCTCGACGCTCAGGGCAAAGCGGTTGAAGGCGCCCTGCCGGCGCTCGGCTTCGACGGGATCGAGCACGTCCGGGTCGGCCGGATCGTCGAACTCCAGGCCGAGAGCGCGGACCGGCTCGAGGAGCTTTGCGAGAAGCTGCTCGCCAATCCGCTGATCGAGGACTTCGAGATCGAGACCGTAGACGAATGATCTGGGGCGTACTGCAGTTTCCCGGTTCCTGTGACGAGCGCGACGCCCTCAACGCGTGCCAGATCGCAGACCCGACCTCGGAGTCGCGGCTGGTGTGGCACGAAGAGACGGATCTTTCGGGAATCGACGGGATCGTGGTCCCGGGGGGGTTCTCCTACGGCGATTACCTCCGGGCCGGCGCGATCGCGCAGTTTTCCCCGGCGATGACCGCGGTGGCCGAGTTCGCCGCAGCCGGTGGCCCCGTACTCGGGATCTGCAACGGATTCCAGGTGCTCTGCGAGAGCGGGTTGCTACCGGGCGCGCTGCTCACGAACGAGAGCACGCGGTTCATCTGCCGTCAGGGTGACCTGGTCGTCGCCGAAGCGGATTCCCCCTTCCTCGCCGCCTTCGAACCAGGCCAGACGATTTCGATCCCGTTCAAACACCAGTCCGGCCGTTTCTTTGCCCCACCCGACTTGCTGGAACAGATCGAGGCGAATAACCAGGTCGCTTTCCGCTACGCGAAGGGCCAGAACCCGAATGGCTCCTTGAACGACATCGCCGGGGTCACCAATGAAACGGGGAACGTTCTCGGCTTGATGCCTCATCCCGAGCACGCGGTGGAGCCTTTCGGCGGATCGATGGACGGAGTCGGCATCTTCCGCGGGCCCGCGCTCGCGGGAGCAGGCGCATGAGCGAACAAAGCCCCCACCGCGAGCTCGGTCTGACCGATCACGAATTCGAGCTGATCTGCCAGAAGATGGGCCGTGAACCGAACGGGGTCGAACTCGCCATGTTCTCGCTGCTCTGGTCCGAGCATTGTGCCTACAAGCACTCGCGCAAGCTGCTGAAGAACCTGCCGACCGAGGGTCCACGCGTGGTCATGGGCCCCGGTGAGAACGCCGGTGCGGTGGACATCGGCAATGGCTTCTCGATCGCGTTCAAGGTCGAATCGCACAACCACCCTTCCGCGGTCGAGCCCTTCCAAGGCGCGGCGACCGGAGTCGGCGGGATCCTGCGCGACGTGATCGCGCTCGGTGCCCGGCCGATCGCGATCCTCGATTCGCTCCGCTTCGGTGAGCCCGACACGGAACGCACCCATTACCTGGTCGACGGCGTGGTCCGCGGGATCGGTCATTACGGCAACTCGATGGGGATCCCCACGGTCGGTGGTGAGATCTACTTCGAGCCGCCCTACGAGCAGAATCCGCTGGTCAACGCGATGTGCGTCGGCCTGGCCCGCACCGACGAGATGGTCCGGGCGGCCGCGGCCGGCGCCGGCAACAAGGTCGTGCTCTTCGGCTCGCTGACAGGCCGGGACGGCATCGGCGGGGCCTCGGTGCTGGCCTCGGCCGAACTCGACGAGGGCGACGACGCCAAGCGCCCGACCGTGCAGATCGGGGACCCGTTCGAGGAATCGAAGCTGCTCGAGTGCTGCCAGGAGCTGCTGGCCGAGGATCTGCTGGTATCGCTGCAGGATCTCGGCGCCGCTGGGCTCACCTCGTCGGCCGGCGAGATGGCTTCGGCCGGAGGAACCGGCATCGACATCGACGTCGGTCTCGTTCCCCTCCGCGAACCGGACATGGAGCCCTTCGAGATCATGGTCTCCGAGTCGCAGGAACGGATGCTGGCGGTGGTCGAACCGGGCAAGGTAGATCAGGTTCTCGCCTTCTGCACGAAGTGGCAGACCGCCTCGGCGGTGATCGGTGAGGTGACCGACTCCGGCACTTTCCGGATCCTCAAGCACGGCGAGACGGTTGGCGAGATCCGGGTCGAGGACCTGGTCGACGGCTGCCCGCTCTACGACCTCGACCCGGAAGAGCCCGCCGAGTGGACTTACGTCAACCGCGAGACGATCGAGGCCGACGCCGCACCGAGCGACATCGCGCTCAGCCTGCTCGCATCGCCCTCGATCGCCTCGAAGCGCTGGGCCTTCGACCAGTACGACTCGATCGTCGGCTCGCGCACCGTCCATCGAGCAGGAGCAGCCGACGCCGCGGTACTCAACATCCCCGAGTCCAACCGGGCGATTGCGATCGCGATCGACGGCAACGGGCGCCGGGTCGCCTGCGACCCCTTCCAGGGTACGGTCGAGGCCACCCTCGAGTGTGCCGCCAACCTGGCGGTCGTCGGCGCCGAGCCGCTCGGAGTCACCAACTGCCTCAACTTCGGCAACCCCGAAAAGCCCGGCGTCGCCTGGCAGCTCTCCCGGGCGGTCGAGGGCCTGGCCGCGGCATGCACCGCCCTCGAAGCCCCCGTCGTGGGCGGAAACGTATCCCTCTACAACGAGACCCCCCAGGGCCCGATCTACCCGACCCCGGTGGTCGGCATGGTCGGCGAACTGCCCGATCCCGCGAATGTGGCGGGCGAAAACTGGCGTGCCGGTGACGCGATCGCTCTGATCGGCCCGTTCGATCCGTCGCTGGCCGGCTCCGAGCTGGAGAAGCAGCGCGGCCAGCTCGGCAAGGGACTTCCCGACGTCGAGATCGCCCCGGTCAAGGCGGCGATCGAACTGGTCCGCGAAGCGGTCCGCTCAGGTGCCGTCCGTACCGCCACGGATGTCTCCGACGGGGGGATCGCCACCGCCCTGGCGGAACTGGCGATCGGTTCCGAGATCGGCTGTGAAACCGACCTCCACCCGGTCCTGGCGCGACGCTCGGACAACCCCGAGGACGCCCTCTTCGGTGAGGGACCGGGTGGCTTCATCCTGGCCGGCGAGAAGGCCGAGCTTGAGAAGCTGGGCGGCCAAGGTGTCGACTTCGAGTTGATCGGCGAGGTCAACGGCAACGAGGTGATCGTCACCGCCGGTGAGAGCAGGGTCGAGATCCTGGTCGAAGAGGCCGCCGCTGCCTTCGACTCACTCGAGGACCGAATCGAATCTGATCAAGCCGGCCTGACTCACTAGCTGCATTTCATCTGGTCTTCCCGGGGTGAGCACAGACAGCGGCCGACCCACTTGACCCAAGAATGGTTGGACCGTCTCCACTGGCCGGGCATACCGACTCCTGCTGGATCCCACAGGCTGTTGAGCCTGTAGTTTCTTTCGGGAGTTGGCACAGGCACGAAACGATCCCGATACCACCGAGAGCAGACGTGACCTTGCGGCCCAGGTCGCGAAGCCGATGCGCCAGTTCCTGGCGACCGAGTCCGGCAGCGCCGGCCTGCTCCTGTTCGCCGCGGTCGCGGCCCTGATCTGGTCGAACTCGCCGGTCAGCGACTCCTACGACAGCTTCTGGGGCACAAGCCTGTCGATCAACATCGGGGACCTCTCGATCGCCCATGACCTGCGCTTCTGGATCGACGAGGCGCTGATGGCGATGTTCTTCTTCGTGATCGGGATGGAGGTCCGGCGCGAGATGGCGATGGGAGAGTTGACCGACCGCAAGCGGGTCATGATCGCGACCCTAGGCGGGATCGGCGGCATGATCCTGCCGGCCCTGATCTACCTGCTGATCAACTCCGGTAGCGGCCACGAGCACGGCTGGGGGATCGTGATCGCTACCGACACGGCATTCGTCCTTGGCGCCCTGGCCCTGGTCGGTCCGAAGTTTCCGACCCAGCTGCGGGTCTTCCTCCTGACCGTCGCGATCGTCGATGACATCGTCGCGATCACCGTGATCGGGTTCTTCTACTCGGAGTCGCTCGACTACACGGCGATCGCGATCTGCGCGGCCGCGCTGTTTACGATCTGGCTGTTTCCGCGGATCAAGGTCTGGCGATCCGGAGCCTATTTCGCGGCCGGGATGATCGCCGTGGTCGCGGCGATGGAATCGGGTTTCCACGCCACACTGGCCGGGATGATCGCCGGCCTCCTGGTCGCCGCCTACCCGCCACAACCGAAAAGGGTCGAGAAGGCCGCTAGCCGAGCACGGGCGTTTCGCCAGTCGCCGCTGCCCGAGGTCGCCCGCTCGGCCAACCTCAGCGTGCAACAGGCGCTCTCGCCGAACGAGCGCTTCCAGACCGTGCTCCATCCCTTCACCAGCTATCTGGTCGTGCCCCTGTTCGCCCTGGCCAACGCCGGGGTCGATCTGCGAGGCGGGGTGCTTGGCGACGCCCTCGGCTCCACCCTCACCTGGGGGGTCGTGGCCGGCCTCGTGCTCGGCAAGTGCCTCGGCATCACCACCGGTGTGGTCGCCGCGATCAAGACCCGTATCGGCGAGATGCCACCCGGGATCGGCAAAGGCCAGACGGTCGGCGGTGCGGCCCTTTCCGGGATCGGCTTCACCGTCTCGCTGCTGATCGCCCGCCTCGCGTTCGATGACATCGAGACCCAGGACCACGCGGTGGTCGGCATCTTCGTGGCCTCGATTATCGCGGTCGGCCTCGCGTGGACGATTTTCAAGTTGGCCGCCGTCTTCCGCGGGGAGGTAAGCGCCGAGCTTCCCCGAAAGCTGGCTCTACCCTTCGATCCGGACCGGGACCACTACCTCGGCAACCTCGATGCTCCCTATGTGCTGGTCGAGTACGGCGACTACGAGTGCCCGTTCTGTGGCCGCGCGACAGGGATGGTCCGCGAGTTGCGCGACCGGCTCGGCGACCAACTGCTCTATGTCTACCGCCACCTCGCCCTGGTCGATGTCCACCCCCATGCCGAGCTCGCGGCCGAAGCGGCCGAGGCGGCCGGGCAACAAGGCAAGTTCTGGGAGATGCACGTCGAGCTCTACGACCACCAGGGCGATCTCGACATCGAGGACCTGATCGGTTACGCGGCCAAGCTCGACCTCGACGTCGACCGCTTCGTCGAGGACGTCCAAGCCGGCCGCAACGCCCGGCGGGTGCAAGAGGACGCCGCTTCGGGCGACGCCAGCGGCGCTCACGGAACCCCGACCTTTTTCGTCAACGGGACCCGCCACACCGGTGCCTATGACGCGGTCAGCCTGGCCGACGAGCTCCGCGCGGCAGATCCTCTGACCGCCTGAATCACTGGCCGCGCGAGCGCTTATGTGTTAGTCCTAGAAGGTCGGGATGGCCCGACCGGATCGGAGGGCAGAGCGCATGGCTTCAAGGCTTCGTTTCATATTGTTGATCCCGTTGGCGTCGGTCGCGATTGCCGGGGGCCTCACGGGGTCGGCTTCGGCAGCGCCGGCCAACGACAACTTCGCGTCGAGCCAGACGCTGACCGGCGCCCTGCCGGTCACTGTCGCCGGCAATGACTTCGGCGCCACGGCCGAAGCGGGGGAACCGATGGTCAACTCGATCCCGCCGATGAGGTCGGTCTGGTTCAGCTGGACCGCGCCCGACACCAAGGCCTATGTGCTGGATACCTGCCATGACAATTTCACCGGGAGTGACTCCACCGACCCGGTGATGGGGATCTACACCGGGAGCACTCTCGGGTCATTGGTCCAGATCACCGGCGTAAACGGACGCTGCGCACTCCGTTTCGGGGGGGCGAATGGCACGACCTACCACTTTCAGGTCGACTATTACGAGAACGAGGGGAATTTCAACCTGACCATCCGGAACTTCGCGCCGCCGGTCAACGACAACTTCGCCACCCCGACCGTGATCGGCCCCGGCCTGCCGACAACCGTCAACGGGACCACGGTCGATTCGACCTGGGAGGCGGGCGAGCCAGCCTCCCTGGGTGGCGTGAGCCAGTCGCGGTCGGTCTGGTTCAGCTGGACCGCGCCCGCCACCGAACGCGTGCGCCTGAGTCTTTGCGAAAAGAACTATGTCGACGGTCCGCTGAACGACACCACGATCGTCTACACCGGTGCCACGCTCGCCACGCTTGCTCCGATCGCCGCGCTAACTTCGAATGACTGCAACATGGACCTCCCGGTCACTGCCGGCACCAACTACCGGATCGCGGTCAGCGGCAGCAACATCGGTGAATTCACGTTCATCCTCACCCTGAAGTCGGCTCCGCCACCGGCCAACGACAACTTCACCGACGCCAAGGTGGTCGGGCCGGCCCTGCCGGTCAACACCACCGGCAACAACGATTTCGCCACCGAGGAGACCGGTGAACCCGACCACGGGGACTACCCGGATACGAGCCGCTCGGTCTGGTACAGCTGGACCGCCCCGGTCAGCGGGCCGATCCGCGTGAAGGCCTGCAATCCGGATCTGCAGCTCTTCATCAGCGTCTATACGGGAACTCTGTTGACCGCTTTGGCCGACGTCAGCGAACAGCGCTACTGGGCTTCCTGCAGCAGGTACTTTGACGCCGTGGCCGGGACGACCTACAAGATCGCGGTCGCCGGGGCGCCGTTCGAGCGTACCCACGGTCCCTTCAGCCTCAACCTCCACAGGGTCGTGATCCCGGCCAACGACGCGTTCGCGGCTGCCACCGATCTCGGTTCCACGCTCGACACGAGCGTCAATGGAACGAGCGTCGACGCGACCTGGGAAGAAAACGAGCCCGGTCACACCGAGGGCTACATGGGAAGCTACGGCGGTTCGGTCTGGTACCGGTGGCTCGCTCCGAACGACAATCCCGTTGTCCTCTCGGCCTGCTCGTCGGCCTCAGCGAACCGGATCGCGGTTTTCACGCCGAATCCCGAAGCCGATCACCCCGGAAAGATCGACGGACTGAGATTGATCGACAGCGACGCCGAGGGCTGCCGTAACGGAACGAAGGGAGGCCGTCTGGCGATCGCACCGGTCAAGGGCGATCGTTACTTCATCGGGGTGACCTCGGCCGAACAGGACTATGAGTCCCCGTTCACGCTGGAACTGAAGGGCACCAAGATCCCCACGATCAGCAAGCACCCCGGTCTCAACCTGAAGAAGGCGATCGCCAAATGCCGGAAGATCAAAGGCAAGGGCAGGAAGGCAAAGCGCAAGCGCGCCGCATGCATCAGAAAGGCCCGGCTCAAGGCCGCGATCAAGAAGTGCAAGAAGATCAAGAAGGCGGGCAAACAGGCCAAATGCATCAAAAAGGCCCGCAGGCGCTTCAAGTGATTGACTGAACTTCCGCCCGGGTACGTCCCCCGCATGAGAGGAAGCAGACAGGCACGCCTGGCTTCGCTTGCTTGCGCCGCGGTTCTGGGTGCGGGAATCCTCTCCGGTTGCGGGGGCGATGGCGGTGGGCCGGTGTCGCTCAAGTGGTTCATCGCGATTCAGCCCGGCGGCTCGATCCAGAAGGTCGCCGAAACCTGCTCCAAAGAGTCCGGTGGCGAGTACAACATCGATCTCGAGCTGCTCCCGACCGACGCCTCACAGCAACGCGAACAGCTGGTCCGGCGGCTCGGGGCCGAGGATTCCTCGATCGACCTGATCGGGATGGACGTGGTCTGGACCGCCGAGTTCGCCAACGCCGGCTGGATCCGGAAATGGACCGGTGCCGACGCCAAGGAAGTCTCCCGCGGAGTCTTCAAGCCGGTGCTCGAAACGGCCAGCTTCGACGGTGACCTCTACGGCGCGCCGTTCAATTCGAACACGCAACTGCTCTGGTACCGGAAAGATCTGGTCCCGAAGCCACCGAGGACCTGGGACGAGATGGTCCACATGGCCGAGAAGCTCGGCCCCGCCCACGGCGGCCAGGTACAGCTCCAGGCGAACAAGTACGAGGGCTTCACGGTCTGGGCGAACGCGATGATCGAATCGGCCGGGACCCAGATCCTCTCCGGCCCGGAGACCGTCGACCTCGCCCAAGGGCCAACCGAGAAGGCGCTCTCCTCGATGGGTCTGATGGCCAACTCCTCCGCCGCCGCACCGAACCTCACGACCTCGGATGAGGACACCGCCCGGCTCGGCTTCGAGGCCGGCGCCGCCTTCATGGTCAACTACACCTTCGCCTACGGCAGCGCCAAGGAAAACGCCCCCGACGTGGCCAAGAACATGGGTGCGGCCCGCTATCCGGGGATCATGCCCGGCCGCCAGAGCAAACCCCCGCTGGGCGGCTTCAACCTCGGGATCAGCTCGTACTCGAAGCATCCCGAACTCGCCTACGAAGCGGCGAAATGCCTGACCGCACCCAAGCAGCAGCTCACCGTGACCGAGCTCGATGGCCTCGCCCCGGCTCGCTCCAGCCTCTACGACACCAAGGTCGTCAAGAAGGCGTTCCCCGGTTTCGCCGACCTGGTCCGCGAGTCGATCGAGACCGCCGGGCCCAGGCCCGTCACTCCGGCCTACCAGGACGTCAGCCTGGCGATCCAGGATGCCCTCCACCCGCCGACCAAGATCGACCCGGACGATCCGGGGCCCTCATACGACGAGCTCAAGGACAAAGTTGACCAGGGCGTAAAACGGGAGGGGTTGCTGTGAGCCAGGTCAAGGCGGCGATCACCGATCGTGCTCGTTCCGAACGCCGGCTCGGCTGGCTGCTCTGCGCCCCGGCCGCGATCGCGATGCTGGCCGTCACCGCCTACCCGATCGGCTACGCGATCGTCCTCTCGCTGCAGCAGGTCGACCTGCGGTTCCCCGACGAAGGCGGCTGGGTCGGCCTCCAGAACTACGGCGCGGTACTCAGCTCCAGCCTCTGGTGGACCGACCTCTTCAACACCGTCTTCCTCTCGGTGATCTCGGTCTCGATCGAGCTGTGCCTCGGGATGGCGATCGCCTTGGTGATGCACCGGGCGATCTTCGGGCGTGGCGTGGTCCGCACCTCGGTGCTGATCCCCTATGGGATCGTCACCGTGGTGGCGGCCTTCTCCTGGCAGTTCGCCTTCGCGCCAGACACCGGCTTCGTCAACCATCTGCCGCTGATCGCCGAAGACAAAGACTGGTTCGGCGAGCGCTTCAGCGCCTTCGCGGTGATCATCATGGCCGAGGTCTGGAAGACGACCCCCTTCATGGCCTTGCTGTTGCTGGCCGGGCTGACCACGATCGACGACGGCCTCTACAACGCGGCCAAGGTCGACGGAGCCAGCGCCTGGCAGAGATTCACGCGGATAACCCTGCCGCTGATGAAGCCCGCGATCTTGGTCGCGCTGCTGTTCCGCACCCTGGACGCGTTCCGCATCTTCGACACGATCTTCATCATGACCAACGGGGCGCAGGACACCCAGTCGGTCTCGATCCTCGGCTACCAGCAGCTCATATCCCGGCTCAACCTGGGTCTCGGCTCGGCCGTCTCGGTGCTGATCTTCCTTTGCGTGCTGGTCATCGCGATCTTCTTCGTCAAGTTCCTCGGGGCCCGCCAGCCGGAAGGAGGCAACGCCTGATGGAACACCCCGCCCGTCAGAACGTGCTCTGGACGATCGCGATCGTCCTGGTCCTGATCTTCGCGCTGATCCCGGTGCTCTGGATCATCTCGCTCTCCTTCAAGACACCGGCCACGATCACCGACCAGTCCTTCATCCCGACCGAATTCTCGCTGGACAACTACAAGAGTCTTTTCGAGGGTGGGATCTCGGACAGCCCCTTCATCAAGCCGCTGATCAACTCGCTCGGGATCGCGCTCATCACGACCTTCGTCTCGATCATCCTGGCCAGCTTCGCCGCCTACGCGATCGCCCGGCTCAATTTCCCGGGGCGTTCGGTGATGCTGGCGGGCGCCCTCGCCATCGCCATGTTCCCACCGATCTCGACCGTCGGCCCACTCTTCGACATGTGGCGCAGCCTCGGCCTCTACGACACCTGGCCGGGCTTGATCATCCCCTACCTGACCTTCTCGCTGCCACTCGCGATCTACACGCTCGTGGCCTTTTTCCGCGAGATCCCCTGGGACCTGGAGAAGGCTGCCCAGATGGACGGCGCGACGCCTTTCCAGGCTTTCCGCAAGGTGATCGTGCCACTGGCCGCACCGGGCATGTTCACGGCGGCGATCCTCGTCTTCATCTTCGCCTGGAACGACTTCCTCTTCGCGATCTCGCTGACTTCCTCGGATGCCTCCCGAACCGTCCCGGCAGCACTCGCGTTCTTCACCGGTGACTCGAGCTTCACCCAGCCGACCGGCAGCATCGCCGCTGCGGCCGTGATCGTCACCGTGCCGATCATCATCTTCGTCCTGCTGTTCCAGCGCCGGATCGTGGCGGGACTGACCTCCGGAGCCGTCAAGGGCTAGGCGCCAGAAAGGACAGGCAAATCCAAATGGCAAACATCGTTCTCGATCACGTAACCAAGAAATACGGCGACGGCTACGAAGCCGTCAAGGCGATGGATCTGGAAATCCAGGACGGCGAGTTCATGATCCTGGTCGGTCCTTCCGGCTGCGGCAAGTCAACCGCCCTGAACATGATCGCCGGCCTCGAGGACATCTCCGACGGTGAGCTCAAGATCGGCGGCGAGGTGGTCAACAACCGCGCCCCACGCGACCGCGACATCGCCATGGTCTTCCAGAACTACGCGCTCTACCCACACATGACCGTGCGGGAGAACATGGGCTTCGCCCTCAAGCTGGCCAAGGTCGACCCGAAGGAGATCGACGAGAAGGTCGAGGAGGCAGCGAAGACGCTTGACCTGACCGAGCATCTCGACCGCAAGCCGGCGAACCTCTCCGGCGGGCAGCGGCAGCGGGTCGCGATGGGCCGCGCGATCGTCCGCGACCCGAAGGCGTTCCTGATGGACGAGCCGCTTTCCAACCTAGACGCCAAGCTGCGCGTACAGATGCGAACCGAGGTGGCCGAACTGCAATCCCGGCTCGGCACCACGACCGTGTACGTGACCCACGACCAGACCGAGGCGATGACCCTCGGCGACCGGGTCGCCGTGATGCGGTCCGGCGTTCTCCAGCAGGTCGACACGCCGGCAGTGCTCTACAACGACCCGGTGAACCTGTTCGTGGCCGGCTTCATCGGTTCCCCATCGATGAACTTCATCCACGCGCAGGTAGGTGACGGGTCGGTCGAACTCCCCTTCGCCACACTGCCCCTGGGAGATGACCTGAAACAGGCGGCCGGCGGCAACCGTGAAGTGATCTGCGGCATCCGGCCCGAGCATTTCGAGGACGCAGAGCTGGTCGGAGACCACGTCGACGAGGGCGTCACCTTCGAGGCGAAGGTCGACCTGGTCGAGTCGATGGGCTCCGAGCTTTACGCATACTTCGACGCGGGCAGCGAAAACACGGGCAAGGTCGAGCAGGCGGCCAGCGAAGCCGGCCTGGAGGAACTTGCCGGCGCCGACACCGGCCAGGTCGTGACCCGGCTCGGACCCGAGAGCTCAGCCAAGCGCGGCGAGACTCTGAAGCTCTGGGTCGACCCGACCCGGATCCTTCTCTTCGACCCGGACACGGGCGAGCGCATCAAGTCCTGAGGGCCGGGCTAGCGGAAGTGAGCCGCGGTCAGCCCGATCTCGCTGGGCGGGATCCTGGTCTTGATCTCGGTCACCCGCGCCTCGATCACCTCGTGGCCCAGCTGCCTCGCGACCGATACCCGGTGGTGGCCGTCCTCGACGAAGTGGACGGTACCGACCCGGAAGACGTCGATCGGCGGGAAGCTCTCTCCTCGCCTGGCGGCACCGGCGATCTTTTCCCAGCGGCCGCGCACCCGCTTGGTGGTCGGGCGGAACTCGCCGTCGAAGCCGTACCCGCGGTCCACCGTGCCGACGACCGAGTCGATCGGGATCGAACGCAGCCCGAGTCGCCGGGTGCCGGTCCTGCCGAGCGCGGCGGTGACGTCATCGAGGAAGATGATGGGACGTCCCCCACCCTTGATCTTGGCGGCGAGCGCGCGATAGACCTGCCCGCGCCTCGCCTTCGAGAAGTCGGACTGGGCGTCCTGTGAACTGAAACCGGTGCCGCCCGCCATACGGGTGCGGCTACCCGGCTGGGTGCGAAGCGAACCTAGAGGCCGGGGATCTGGGTGATCTTCAGGTCGCCGTAGGTGTTGTAGATGACCCCGGACGACTTGACGATCTGCGTCTTCACCTCATCGCCGGCACTGAGCTGCTGGACCGTCTGACCGGAAGCCTGTGCGGTCTGGAGCGGAGCGATGAGATTCAGGATCAGGGCCACGCTCGTGTTGAACAGCGGGAAGGCCTGGAGGTCTTTGTCGATGCCCTCCACTTGGGTGGCGAGCACCGGCGGCTGTCCGCCGCTTACGTTGATCGCGGAGGCGGGACCGGTCGTGATGTCGGGCTCGATCAGGTAGGTGCCGTCGGCGGGGGCTGTGAAGACGCCGGTGCTCGGGTTGAAGGCGCTGGTCGGGTCGTACTCCTCGGTCCAACCGAGGATCGTGTTGACCGCGTCGCCGACGCCCATGACCTGGGGGGAATCAGACGAGATCGTCGAGAGCACGATCGGCAGGGCACCGGTCAAGCCGGTCGGCCCAGTCGGCCCGAGTAGACCTTGGAGTCCGGTCGGGCCGGTCGGTCCGAGTAGTCCGTCGATGCCGGGCAGTCCGCGAGGTCCGGTCGGTCCGATCAACCCGTCTATGCCCGGGAGGCCGATCGCACCGGTGGCTCCGGTCGGTCCTGTGACGCCTGTCCCAGGGCCGGTCGGGCCGGTGTTTCCGGTCGCGCCCTTCGCGCCGACCGGGCCCTGCGGACCCGGGACCCCGGGGGAGCCCGGCGCGCCCTTCGGGCCGCGGGGACCGATCGCCATTGTCTGGCAGACGATCTTCACGGCTTTCTTGCGCTTCTTGGCCGAGACCCCCTTGCGGAAGGAGAAGACCGAGGTAATTGCCTTGCGGCACTGGGCCTGCTGCTTCTTGTTCACGGCCGCGGACGAGGTTCCGGAGGCAGCGAAGAGCAGCCCGATCGCCAGGGCTGCCGAGACGATTACCCCCAACGCCCTGTTTCCCCGCGACAAGACCATGAGGCAACGATACCTTGATTGAGCCGGGAGTACCCGTTACCCGGCTGCTACTCTCCTGCTGTAGGCAGCCCGCCTACGATTTTTGTCCTTTTTCATTCTTGGTGGCCTGACCTGTGACTGAGCGGATCGACCTGGACCGCGAGGGACCACGCGACGAGTGTGGTGTCTTCGGCGTGTACGCCCCCGGACACGACGTGTCCCGTTTGGCGTACTTCAGCCTCTACGCGCTTCAGCATCGCGGCCAGGAATCGGCCGGTATCGCAACCTGCGAGGGCGGCCACATCACCACGATGCGCGAGGGTGGCCTGGTCTCTCAGGTCTTCGACGAGGACAAGCTTCGCGCCCTGACCGGGGACATGGCGATCGGTCACGTCCGTTACTCGACGACCGGGGGCGGCTCCTGGGAGAACGCCCAGCCGATCTGGCGAGATGACGGCCGCGAGCTCGCCCTCGCTCACAACGGCAACCTGACCAACGCGGTCGAGATCTACAACCGCCTGCGACGCAAGGGTCTCGAGTTCCGCGGCACCACCGACTCAGAGATCATCGCCGCCCTGATCTCCAGCGACTACGGCCGCCACATCGAGGATGCGGTCGCCAACGTGATGCCGCAGCTCGAGGGCGCCTACTCGACCGTGGTGATGACCAAACACGCGATCGTCGCCTTTCGCGATCCCTACGGGATCCGACCGCTCTCGCTCGGGCAGCTGCCCGACGGTTCCTACGTGTTCGCTTCCGAAAGCTGCGCCTTCGACATCATCGGCGCCAAACTGGTCCGCGAGGTCAGTCCCGGCGAGATGATCTCGCTGAGCGAACGTGGCCTGGTCTCCCGACAGGTGATCAAGAGCGAGCGCACGGCAATGTGCGTCTTCGAGCACATCTACTTTTCGCGGCCCGACACCAAGCTGGAAGGCAAGCGCCTGCAGGAGGTTCGCGGGCAGATGGGCGAGATCCTCTGGCGCGAGGCGCCCGTCGAGGCCGACCTGGTGATCGCGGTGCCGGACTCCGGCACACCGGCCGCCCGCGGTTACGCGCGCGCCTCGGGCCTGCCACAGGACGATGGACTGATCAAGAACCGTTACGTCGCCCGGACCTTCATCCAGCCCGGCCAGGAGCTTCGCAAGCACGGCCTGCGGATGAAGTTCAACCCGCTCCCGGAGATCATCTCCGGCAAGCGTGTCGTGGTCGTCGATGACTCGATCGTCCGTGGCAACACCACCCGTCAGATCGTCGGCATGCTGCGCGACGCCGGCGCCAAGGAGGTCCACCTGCGGATCTCGGCACCGCCGATCCGGTACGGCTGCAACTACGGGGTCGACATGTCGGCCCGCGAGGAGATGGTCGCCCACGAGCGCACGGTCGAGGAGATCGCCGAGCACATCGGCGCCGACTCACTCGCCTACCTCTCGATGGACGGCGTCTACGAAGCGGTCGGCACGCCGGCCGACATCCACTGCGACGCCTGCTTCACCGGCAACTACCCCCTCGGCGACGACCCCGACGAGGCCGACGGCAAGTTCGACCTCGAACAGATCGCCGTCCTCCCGGTCACCCGCTGACCATTGGCGTCGCTGGCTGACGGTGTGAATTCGTCTTCTGCTTTTCGCATCGTCGTGCTGGCCTCCGGTGGCGGGACCAACCTTCAGGCGATCCTCGACCGGCTACATGGGCAGGGCGACATCGAAGTGGTCGGGGTCGGGTCCGACAAGCCGGGCGCCTACGCGCTGGAACGGGCGGCGGCAGCCAAGGTGCCAACCGCCGTGTTCGCACGCGATGACTTTCCGGACCGCGAGGCGCGGGATACAGCGATGGCCGACTGGATCGAATCGACCGGGGCCGAGCTGATCGCGCTGGCCGGGTACATGCAGCTCGTCTCGACATCCTTCGTCGATCGCTTCCACGGACAGATCGTCAATGTGCACCCCGCCCTGCTTCCTTCCTTCCCCGGGCTCGACGCGGTCGGGCAAGCGCTCGAACATGGCGTCAAGGTGACCGGGGTGACCGTCCATTTCGTGGACGAAGGGACGGACACCGGTCCGGTGATCAGCCAGCGAGCCGTTGAAATTCCCGCAAATTGGGATCGTGATGAACTCGAAACCGCGATCCACGCGGTCGAGCATGAGATCTATCCCGAGGCGATCGGCATGATTGCCCGTGGCGAAGTTAGGATCGCTGACGACGAACCTCGCAAGGTCATCGTCGACAGGAAGTGACGCCGGCCGTCCCCGGACGCTTCGAAACCGACAAGAGGGCTGATATGGACAACATGGATCCGACCAACGGACCGGTAAAGGTCAGGCGCGCTCTGATCTCGGTCTCGGACAAGACCGGTGTCGCCGACTTCGCCAAGGGGCTGGCTGAACTCGGAGTCGAGATCCTCTCCACCGGCGGGACCGCCCAGGCGCTTCGTGACGCCGGCCTGACCGTGATCGACGTCTCCGAGTTCACCGGGCAGCGCGAGATCATGGACGGCCGGGTCAAGACCCTGCACCCGAAGATCTACGCCGCTCTGCTCGCCCGCCGTGAAGACCCCGCCCACATGGCGGTCCTGGAAGAAGAGTCGATCCCGCCGATCGATCTGGTCTGCGTCAACCTCTACCCCTTCGAGCAGACGATCGCCCGCGAAGGCGTCGGCCCGCAGGAAGCGATCGAGAACATCGACATCGGTGGCCCGACCATGATCCGCGCCGCGGCCAAGAACCACGAGGACGTGGTGGTCCTGGTCAAGCCCGAGTGCTATGACGCCGTGGCCGAGGAAATGAATGAGACCGGTGGCGAGGTTTCCGCCTCGACCCGGCACTGGCTCGCCAACGAGGCCTTCGCCCAGACCGCCCGCTATGACGCCGCGATCTCGGCCTGGTTCTCAGAGTCCTACGAGGCCTTCCCCGAGCATCGGGTACTGGCCTTCGAGAAGCTGCTCGATCTCTCCTACGGCGAGAACCCCCACCAGCGGGCGGCCCTCTACTCGCAGGTCGGTCTTGACAGCAACGTGCTCACGGGCATGTCGAAGCACCACGGCAAGGCGCTCTCCTTCAACAACGTGCTCGACCTCGACTCCTGCCGCAAGCTGCTGGCCGACCTCGAAGGTCCGGCCTGCGTGATCGTCAAGCACAACAACCCTTGTGGCGTCGCGCTCGGTGATTCCGGCCTCGACGCCTATGAACGAGCACGTGACTGTGACCCGGTCTCGGCCTACGGTGGCGTGATCGCAATCAACCAGGTGGTCGACATACCCCTCGCCGAGTCGCTACACAAGAACTTCGTCGAGGTTCTGATCGCCCCGGGCTACGAGCCCGAGGCGCTGGAGATCCTCCAGCAGAAGGAGAACATCCGCATCTTCACCGACGAGTCCCCGCGCTTCCCCGATTCCAGGGAGAAGGACATCAAGCGGGTCCGGGGCGGCATCCTCGTCCAGGACCGCGACGGCGAGCCGGAACAGCGGGAGATGATGGAAGTCGTGACCAAAGCCCAGCCCTCGGAGCAGGCCTGGGAAGACATGCTCTTCGCCTGGACCATCTGCCGCCACGTCAAGTCGAACGCGATCGTCTTCGCCAAGGACGGGGTCACGCTGGGGATCGGCGCCGGACAGATGAGCCGGGTCGACTCCAGCCGCCTGGCGATCGAGAAGTGCCGCGACGCGCACGGCGACGAGGCCGACGATCTGCTGGCCGGCTGCGCGATGGCCTCAGACGCCTTCTTCCCCTTCGCCGACGGACCGATGGCCGGGATCGAAGCCGGCGCCACCTCGGTGATTCAGCCCGGCGGCTCGAAGCGCGACGGCGAAGTGATCGAAGCCTGCGACGAAACGGAAACGGCGATGGTCTTCACCCGCCACAGGCACTTCAGGCACTGACCCAGGCGGATCCCCTCCCAACAATCCGCGGGAGGGGCGGGTTGAGCTTGGACGAAGCGAAGCTCCCCGACCGCAGTTAAGAGCGAGCCTTCTTCAGCCTCAGGAGCTTGACCTTGTTGCCGTTGGCGGAGGCGATCACGACGTAGGCGCGCTTGCCGGCGGCGAGCGGGCCGTAGTAGAGGAAAGCGACCTGGTTGCCGCGCAGCACGTAGTTGCGGACGAACTGGGCCTGGTTGCCCTTGGCGTCGAACTTGTTGATCACCACCTTCCAAGCCTGAGGGCCGGTCGCTTTCTTACCGATCCGGAGCAGCTGGTAACGCTGCTTCTTGGCGAAGAAGAAGGTCGACCGGGGCGCCGCTCCGATCGCGCTCACCTTGATCCGGTAGGCGGCCTTCCGGCTCTGTGCACCGAACGTGATCCGAGGTGAGGACTCACCCCGGGCCCCGGTCATCGACAGGGTCTGCTTCTTCGGCGAGAGCGTGGCGAACGCAACTTTGCCCGGGCCCATCTTCAGGTTCTCGATCGTCGCGTCATAGGTCGGTCCGACGACGCCGAGTGACTCGCGGTCCTTGACCTTCATCTGACGCCCGTCGATCCGGATCCTCAACTTCAGCTTCTTCGGGATCAGGTAGACCGGTTCCGGGGTATCGCGAATGTTCTCGATCGTCCCGTCAGCGGCGAACTCGATCGAGGTCGAGGCTTGCTGCAGGACCTTGGCGCCCGGAATTCGGTTGACCAGCTTGCCGTTCCGGTAGCCCGTCTGGCGACCCTTGGGGTCGGTGATCAGGAGGTGGGCGTGCTGGTCCGCTGTGTATGAGAGGGAGACCTGGTTGTACTTCGATTTGCCGCCCTGCCGGCCGGCGCAGTACGGGCAGGGCTGGATGCCGAGGGCCGGGGTGTTCGGCTTGAGGAACAGCGTGCCCGACTTCGCGTTGCCTTTGTATTGCGCGGCCGGGATGCCCGGCTGGGTCGACGCGTAGTAGCTCCAGGTGTTCTTGTTAGTGTCCACGGTCAGCCGCCGGGTGTCGTCGTCGGGCCAGTTGTTGTCGTAGACGTGGACGTCGTAGATCCCGTTGCCCATGTCCTCGACCGCGTAAGGCGTGATCGCGTGGCCCGCCTCGAAGCCCCACTGGAATATCAGCAGGTTCCAGGACTGGTCCGAGCCGTCGCCGAGGTGCTTGACCATGTAGTCGAGGATCTGTTTCGGGGTGCCCTCAACGGTCTGGGCATTGACCGACGGCAGCATCTGGTAGACAAATGCCCGGGCGATCGAACGCTGGAGCCGAACGTTCCCGTCGATGCTGAGCCCGAACGGTTCGTCGCCGCCGAAGGCCGCGAGTGAGCTGTAGCCGAAGCGCTTCAGCTCGTTCTTGTAGATCAGCTGGGTTAGCGCCGAGAAGCCGTAACAGTGGCCACCGCTCATCGACTCGTTGGCCGACTTCATCCAGCTGCGCACACCGGGGCTGAGGACGCAGTTGGCCCCCTTGCCGGTCAGGCAGGCCGACCGGCCGTAGATCCTCTGGATCTCGGCCGCATCCAGGTTCTTGTAGCCCTCATCGGCACCGTAGTTGGGGAAAGAGAACCCGTTGGTGCCGGGACGGAAGCCGGAATCGGCAATGATCGTCCCTGCCTGCGCGGAGCCGGCAGCGAGGATCGAAAGGGACAGGGACAGCAGGAAAATGCGAACGATTCTGGACACGGTCCGGAAGGTACCAATTCAGGCGTCGGTCTCGCCACAAACGAGGCTGCCCCGGAGGGCGGTTGGGCTGGGAGGCAGGTCGGACCCCGCCCGACTTATTATGGTCGGGCCCCCTTAGCTCAGTTGGTTAGAGCTGCAGGCTTTTAACCTGTGAGTCCTGGGTTCGAATCCCAGAGGGGGCACTTTTTCAGCCCGCCTCGGGGCTTAACAGGGCCGGCTCAGCCGAGGCCCGGCATACCCTCTTCCGGAGTGCTTGCCTCGGCGTAGAGGCGCTTCGGGATGCGGCCCGCGGCGCGGGCGGCGCGGCCGGCCTCGACCGCGTGTTTCATTGCGATCGCCATCAAGTCGGGGCGCTCGGCCCGTGAGACCGCGCTGGCCAGTAGGACCGCGTCGCAGCCGAGCTCCATCGCCAGTGTGGCATCGGAGGCCGTGCCGATACCTGCGTCGAGGATGACCGGCACCTTCGCATGCTCGACGATGATCGAGATGTTGTACGGATTGCGGATCCCGGCCCCCGAGCCGATCGGACCGCCGAGCGGCATCACGGCGGCGCAGCCGGCCGCCTCGAGCCGGGCGGCGAGGACCGGGTCGTCATTGGTGTACGGCAGCACGGTGAAACCGTCTCCGGCCAGCTCCTCGGCAGCTCTCAGGAGTTCCGGTGCATCGGGCAGCAGTGTCCGGTCGTCCCCGATCACCTCGAGCTTGATCCACTCGGTGCCGAAGGCTTCTCGGGCGAGCTTGGCGGTGCGTACCGCGTCACGAGCGGTGTAACAGCCGGCCGTATTGGGCAGGATGAACAAGCCGAGCTTCTCGATCACGTCCATGACCGAGCCCTGCGCCTCTGGGTCGAGACGGCGCAGCGCGACCGTGATGATCTCGGTGCCGGCCAGCGCCAGGGCGCTCTCCATCGCCTCCAGCGAGCGGAAACCGCCGCTGCCCGCGATCAGCCGGGAGGACCAGCTGCGACCGCCGAGCTCCCACTGGTCCGGGACCTCTCCGGAGCCGCCCTGAATCGCCGCCACGACCTCGATCGCATCGCCTTCCGCCGGGATGGTCAGGTCCCACTCGGAACGCGGGACCACTTCGCCCCGCAACGCGACTGCGACGCCGCGCCGGTCCTCGGGGATCCGCTCACTCGCGACCAGGCCGATCACCTCGGTGATCGTGGACCCCTCCTCGATCTCGATCTCTTTGCCGTTCAACTCGACCAGCATCAGCTCGCCTTTCGTCCGCTGAAACGAGCGGGGTCGGCCGCGGCGAGCCATTCGGGATCGTGGCCGGCGGCCAGTTCAGCCACGGCCAGAGCGGTGATCGGTGCCAGCAGGATGCCATTGCGGTAGTGACCGGTCGCGAGGATCAACCCATCGATCGCGGTGCGGCCGATCACCGGAGTGTTGTCGGGTGTGCCAGGCCGAAGGCCGGCGATCGCGCCGAGGAATTCCATCTCGGCGACATCGGGCAGCATCCGGTACGCCTCACGCAGGAGCTCGTGGACGCCGCCGCCGGTCACCCTCCGGTCGAACCCCATCTCCTCGACCGTGGCCCCGAGGATCACCCGGCCATCCGGACGCGGGGCGACGTAGACCCGTTCGGAACCGAGGATCCGTCGGCACACGGCCTGTTCCGGATCACCGCGCAACTCCACCACCTGGCCTTTGACCGGCCGCACGGGCGGACGTACTTCCTCCGGCAGCCACTCCGCGATCCCGGCCTCGGCGCCCGGCGCGGCGACCACGGTCGGAGCCCGAAATTCCCCGGCGGTCGTTTCGACGCCGACCACCGGGCCCGTGCCGCCGTCGCCGCGGATCAGACCGCTCACGCCGGCGGTCACGATCTGGACATCGCGCTCCGGAAGGGCCGTGCGAAGCGCCTCGACCAAGGCCCGGGGGTCGACGATCGCGTCCTCCTCGACCAGGACCGCGCCGGCCAGCGAGGGATTCACACCCGGCTCCAGGTCCCGGGCGGCCACCGGGCCCAGCCACTTCGAGTCGAGCCCGAATGAAAGCTGCAAGTCCAGGCTGCGTCTCAGCTCGGCCGCCTCGTCGCGATCGAGGGCGACGTGAAGGGCGCCGGTGTGACGGAAGCCGGTGTCGAGTCCGGTGGCCGCTTCGACGCCGGCGACAAAATCGGGATAAAGGCGCCGTGAGCGTAGGTTCAGTTCCAGCAGTTCGGGTTCGCCGAAATCCAGCTCGCCGATCGGCGCCAGCATCCCGGCCGCCACGCTGGTCGCCCCGCAGCCCGGCGTCTCTCGTTCCAGCACGGTCACGGACATTCCACGAGAACTGAGTTCCCAGGCAGCGGTGAGACCGATCAGGCCGGCCCCGATCACGACCACGTCGCTCGAATTTTTTGTTGTCTCTGGCGTCATCCGGTCCTGCGGAGCCGGTGCCCTTTCCCTTGCGCGCGGAATTACCCGGATCAGGTTCAGGCGGTCGGTGGCTTCGTCGCCACCCTCTCAGCCCGGGCTAACGGGCTCCCGCAGGTGTTGCTCATCCTACCGCCTCTCCGACCGGCCTCTATCCTCAACCACATGAGCTTCGAGCCGAACGAGGGTTCCGGGCACCTCCGGCGGGAACGCCTGCGCACCGCGCGGCTCTACTTCGTCTGCGATGCGGCACCGGGCGGGAACGACCCGGAACCGCTGCTCCGGGCCGCGCTCGACGGCGGGGTGGACATCGTCCAGCTGCGCGAGAAGGAAGCCGGCACCCGGGTGATCGAGCGGGCAGCGGACACCTTCCGCCGGCTCTGCGACACCTACGGGGTGCCGTTCATCCTCAACGACGACCCGGAACTGGCGTTGGCGGTGCGAGCCGACGGGGTCCACATCGGCCAGGACGACATCTCCGTGGCCGACGCCCGGGAGATCATCGGGCCCGATCACCTACTCGGCCTCTCCACCCATTCAGAGGAACAGATCACAGCCGCACACCAGACTGACCGGGAGGGCGCCCGGATCGACCACATCAGCGTCGGACCGATCAACGCCACCCCGACCAAGCCGGGCCGGCCGGCGGTCGGACTCCAACTGATCAGTCACGCCGCCGCGACTTCCACCCTTCCCTTCTTCGCGATCGGCGGCATCGACCCCGACAACGTGGTCGAGGTACTCGAGGCCGGCGCCCGACGGATCTGCGTGGTCCGGGCGATCCGCGATGCGGCCGACCCGGCCGCGGTGGCAGCCAGCCTGCGCCGTGGCTTCGCCGCGGTCGGCGAGGAGGTCCTCCCCGGTGGCTGAGCAGGAGCCAGAAGTCCCGGCCCGCCGCAAGGCGAGGGGATCCCGGCGAGGCGCGGAATCCGGCGCCGACGCGATGAAGGCCGGCTACGTGAAGGCCGAGATCAAGAACCAGGCGGCGCGGGACGCGCTCGAACCGCTGACCGAGGGTGAACGTCCGACCGCGGTCACGGTCGGAGCGATCTTCTCAGGCGTGGTCGCGGTGCTGCTCTGGGGCTCGACCTTCTACGCGCTCGTAACCGGAGCCGAGGCCGGCGGGCGCCACGTCAACGTCCTCCAGTGGGGATTTTTCGCCCTAGTGATCAGCGCCATGGCCTGGGGGATGTGGAAGGCGAAGTACTGGGCGGTGCTTGGTTTCCAGATGCTGCTTGTTCTGCTGATCCTGGCCGGGGTGCTTGGCATGGTGACCGCCCCGACGCTGCTGCAGATAATCGGAACCCTGCTGCTCACCGCCGGGCTTTCGGTCCTTTTCTGGTTCATGGTCAAGGCGATGGCCCGGATTCAGATGCCCGAGCGCCCCGGCTCCTGAGCCGAAAGTAAAAGGCGCCGCACTGCAACCTTCGCCATCCGCAGTAGTTTTCTAGGCATGGAGATTTCAAGGACCGGCTTCCGGTCGATCATCACTGCCCTGCTCGCGCTGCTGGTCCTCGCCTTCGGGGTGGTCGGTTCCGCGACGGCCGCCACCTACTCGCCTCAACAGCGCAAGGAGTACTTCGATTCCGGCAAGTACCAGCGGGATCTGGATTACGTCGCGAAGAAGGCCCGCGCCTGGATCATCCAGCGCTCGGCCAAGACCCTGCCGCTGATCAGGTCCTGCGACAAGGCCGGGTTCCAGGTCGGCAAGAAGGATCCGGGCAAGGCCCCGAGCGCCGACTACCGGGTGCCGGTCGAAGTTCCGGCCGCCTACCAGCCGACCGCCGACCGGGTCGAGGCACCGAATCCGGGTCTCGCCGCCTCCAGCTCGGCCAGCTCCAGTTCAGCCTCGGCGCACAAGCGCTCGAAGAAGGCCGCGAAGAAGAAAGCAGCCAAGAAGAAGGCCGCCAAGCGCAAGGCACTGAAGAAGAAATGCCGCAAGACCAAGCGACTGGCGATCGCCATGGACATGGACGAAACCGCGATGTCGAGCTTCCGCTACGGCTCACCGCAGCCGAACTACGACACCTTCTCGATGTACCGCAACGAGATCCTCGGCTCACAAACAGCGCTGAAGCCGATGCTGAACCTGACCAAGCTCGCCCAGAAGCGCGGCATGGCCACCTTCGTGATCACCGCCCGCTACGAGCCGCTCTCGGCCGATCCGCTGGTCGGGACGCTGATGGGCTCCGCCGATCTCTGCTCGGCGTCGCTCGACTGGGCCGGGGCCTGCGGCCTCGACGTGAACAACTTCGACTTCACCAAGGTCACTTGGGAGAACCTGAAGAACGAGGGTTACACCGGGCTGACCGATCTCTACATGCGGCCGCCGGACTCGGACAGCAAGGGCGAGGTCAAGAACTCGCAGCGGGCCGAGATCAGCTACCGCCGTGGCTACCGGATCATCGCCATGTTCGGCGACCAGAACAGCGATCTCGACAAGGGCTTCTACGAGCGCGGCTTCAAGTACCAGAGCCCCGAGGGTGACTGACGCGAACCGATAATGCCGACCTGGCAAGCGGGCTGTCGGACTATTCCGGTCCGATAGTCTCGCTTGACCATGGCTGATGAATCGTTTGACGTAATCGTTGTAGGTGCGGGACCGGGCGGCTACGTGGCCGCGATCCGGGCGGCGCAGTTGGGCAAGACCACCGCGGTGGTCGAATCAGACAAGTCGGGTGGCCGCTGTCTGAACTACGCGTGCATCCCGGCCAAGACGATGCTGCACACGGCCGAGGTGCTCGACGAGGCTCGGAACTCGGCCGCGATCGGGGTCAAGGTTCAGGGTGCCGAGCTCGATTGGGAGGCGCTCGGACAGCGTCGCACCGACGTTTCGGCCAGCCTCTCAGGCGGGGTCAAGGGCCTGTTCGACAAGAACAAGATCAAGTACATCGAGGGCGAGGGCAGCCTGACCGCGGAGGGTGACGTCAAAGTCGGGGACACCACCTACGGCGCCGGCAAGGTGATCCTGGCGACCGGTTCGGTCGCCCAGGCGATCCCCGGCGTGGAGTTTTCGGACCGGGTGCTGGACACCTGGGGCGCCTGGTCTTTGCCGGAGCAGCCGGGGAAGATCGCCGTGGTCGGGGCCGGCGCCTCCGGCTCTGAGATCGCCTCCGCCTACATCCGCTACGGCACCGAGGTGATCCTGGTCGAGATGCTCGACCAGATCCTCCCGGCCGAGGACAAGGACGTCGTCCGGGTGGTCGAGCGGACCTTCAAGAAGCAGGGCATCGAGATCTCGACCGGGACCCCGGTCGAGAACGTCGAAGTCGGCAAAGACTCGGTGAAGTTCACGTACGGCGAGAATTCGGCCGAGGTCGATTACCTGGTGATCGCGGGTGGCCGCCGTCCCGACGTCGACCCGCTGAATCTGGATGCGGCCGGTGTGAAGCTGGACGAAAACGGCCGGGTCCAGGTCGACGAGTTCCAGAAGACCACGAACGAGAAGATTTACGCGATCGGCGACCTGGTCCGCGGTTCCGCCCTCGCCCACAAGGCCATGGAGGAAGGCATCGTGGCCGCCGAGTCGGCGGCCGGGGCCGAAACCCATCCGGTCGATCTCGACCTGGTCCCCGGCGCCACTTTCTGCCACCCACAGGTCGCCAGCGTCGGCCTGACGGAAGCCCAGGCGAAGGAGAAGGGCCTCGACATCAAGACCGGCAAGCTGAAGCTGGGCGGCGTCGGCGCGGGCACCGTCTACGACGACAAGGACGGCATGGTCAAGCTCGTGGTCGACAAGGAGTACGGCGAGATCGTCGGCGCCCACATCGTCGGCAATCGAGCCTGCGACATGATCGCCGAACTGGTCGCCGTCATGGCTCTCGAAGGCGGCATCCAAGAGCTCCAACGCATCATGCACCCCCACCCGACCATCTCCGAGGCGATCCTCGACGCCGCCCGAGCGGTTGACAGGTGGGCCACCCATGCCTAGCGGCCAGGGAGGCTCGCCCGGATTCAGCGGACTGCTCTGAGAAAGCCGAGGGTGCGCCGCCAGGCGTCGTCACTGGCCTCGGCGAACTCGTCCGCCTTGCGGTCGAAGAACGAGTGCGGCGCGCCCGGATAGATGTGGATCTCATGGCTCGTGCCGGCTTCCCGCAGCCCGGCTTCGAACTGTTCGACCTGCTCGACCGGGATCGCGTGGTCAGCCCCGCCGAAGAGTCCGAGCACGGGGCGGGTGATTTCGGCGACTCGCTGGAGCGGCCCGTTGCCGCCGAACCGGGCGCCATCCAACGCGGCATAGAACGCGACCACGCCGACCAGGTCGAGTTCCGGCCGCTCGACGATGCCGGCGAGCAGCGAATGGAAGCCGCCGAAGCAGAACCCGACCGTCGCGACCGGTCCTTCACCGGTCCGTTCCCGCAGGTAGGAGAGGGTCGCGGCCGCGTCGGCCCGGACCTCCTCGGGCCGGCTCCGCTCACGATGGGGCTGGTAGTCGAAGTCCTCGTCCCGAGGTCCGAGTCCGGCCGTGCGGCCGTAATAGTCGAGCGCGATCGCGTGATGGCCGGCCTCGGCGAAGCGGACGGTCAGCTCCAGGTAGAAGGGATAAAGGCCCCGGACGTCGGGCAGGATGACCACCGCCGGTCCACTCGGCGATGGGCTTTCGGTAAAGGCCGCGGAGAACCTGGTCCCGTCGCTTGATTCCAGCTCCAGGATTTCCGGGCCGGCACCACCGGCGATCGGCGCCAACCGCTCTCCGGCGGGCAGGTCCGGGGGTAGGGCATCGAATTCAAAGCACATGGTTCACCTCGTTTGCGAATCGAATCGGGAGAGGCGGTCCAGCAGCTCGACCGCCTCGAAGAGAGTGACCGTCTCCTCCGGGCTGAGCTCCTCGTCGATCGCCCGCGCCAGCCAGTCATCGCGGTCGCGACGCGCCTCACCGATCGCCTCACGTCCGTCCTCGGTCAGTTCGATCAAGATGCGCCGTCCGTCGTCAGGATCTTGCCTTCGGGAGACCAGCCCCCGGTCCTCGAGCTCACCGACGATCTGAGCCATCGACTGGGGACGGACGCGCTCGGCTTTGGCCAGGTCACTGGTCGTCCGGGCTCCCTCGCGATCGAGGCGGCCCAGCACCGCGCCCTGTGAGATCGGGAATCGATGCTCGGCCCTCAGCCGCCGGACCAGCCGGCCCAGCACCACGCGGAGCTCACCGGCATCCCGCTCGGCGCCGGTCGCCGGATCGCTCGCCTGTTCAGAGGGCATGCGCAAAGTCTACAGGGTAACTGAACAGGCTACCTGTAGAATTTTGGGGGTGACGGGCGACCGCTACAAATGGATCGCGCTCTCGAACACCACGCTCGGTGTGCTGCTCGCGACGATCGACGCTTCGATCACGCTGATCGCGATGCCCGACATCTTTCGCGGCATCCAGCTCGACCCGCTGGAACCCGCCAACAGCGGCTACCTCCTCTGGATGATCCTCGGCTTCCTGGTCGTCTCCAGCGTGCTCGTGGTCAGCCTGGGTCGCCTCGGCGACATGTTCGGACGGGTGCGGATGTTCAACCTCGGATTCATCATCTACACGGCGGCCTCGCTGATCCTGGCGGTCGACTGGCTGACCGGCCCGGCCGGCGCCACGTACCTGATCGCCTTCCGGGTGGTCCAGGGCGTCGGGGCTGCCTTTCTGCTGGCCAATGCCTCGGCGATCATCACCGACGCATTCCCACCCGATCAACGCGGCATGGCGCTCGGCATCAACAACGTGGTCGGGGTGACGGGCATGTTCATCGGCCTGGTCCTCGGCGGGCTGCTGGCCCCGATCTCCTGGCGGATGGTGTTCCTGGTCTCGGTGCCGTTCGGGCTCTTCGGCACGATCTGGTCGATCCTCAAGCTCAAGGAGCTCGGTCAGCGCCGCGCCGCGAAGATCGACTGGGCCGGCAATCTGCTGTTCGCGGTCGGGCTGATCCTGGTCATGACCTCGGTCACCTACGGGATCCGTCCCTACGGCGACTCGCCGCTCGGTTGGGGCAACCCGCTCACGATCGGCTTTCTCGGGTCCGGGGTCGGCTGCCTGGTCGCTTTCGTGGCCGTCGAGCGGAGGGTTGAGGACCCGATGTTCCGACTCGATCTCTTCCGCATCCGCCCCTTCACGTTCGGCACCTGCTCGACCTTCCTCGCCGCGGTCGCCCGCGGCGGGTTGATGTTCATGCTGATCATCTGGCTGCAGGGCGTCTGGCTGCCCCTGCACGGCTACGATTTCGAGTCGACCCCGCTCTGGGCCGGGATCTACATGCTGCCCCTGACCATCGGGATCCTGCTCGCCGGCCCCGTTTCCGGCTATCTCTCGGATCGCTTCGGGGCTCGTCCCTTCGCGACCGGCGGGATGCTCGGAGCGGCGTTCAGCTTCGGGCTGCTGATCCTGTTGCCGATCGATTTCGCGTATCCCGCTTTCGCCGCGGTGCTGCTCCTGAACGGGATCTCGATGGGTGTCTTCAGCTCCCCGAATCGGGCCGGCGTGATGAACAGCCTGCCGGCTGGAGACCGAGGTGCCGGCGGAGGCATGAACCAGACCTTCCAGAATTCGGCCCAGGTGCTTTCGATCGGAATCTTCTTCAGCCTGATGGCGATCGGGCTTGCCGCCACATTGCCCGAGGCCCTCTTCCACGGCCTGCGGGAGCACGGCATCGGCTCGGCCGCCGCGCACCGGGCATCGGATGCCCCGCCGATCTCGGTCCTGTTCGCATCCTTCCTCGGCTACAACCCGGCCGAGCACCTGCTCGGCGCCCACACGCTGGCCGCTCTTCCCGCCCACCCCTCGGCGATCATCGACGGGCGCAGCTTCTTCCCGCACCTGATCCTCGGCCCGTTCGAGGACGGGCTGCACAAGGCTTTACTGTTCGCGGCTTTCGCCTGCCTGGCAGCAGCCGCGGCATCGTGGTTCCGCGGGGGCCGATATGTGGAGGCGGAAAGGGAGGCGGAAGACCTCCACCCCTCACCTGAGGATCAGGATCTGACCCGTCAGACCGTTCCGGTCAGGTCGCCCACGTAGAGCATCCCTGGTGGCCTTGAACCCATCTGACTTCCACGGCCGGCAAGAGCGGCCGAGATGTCTCGCACCACGAATCTGGGGGCGATCGACCACTTATGGCGTGGTCGATCGCCCCCCGAAGCGAAGGGGGTGCCGGGTCAGCCCTTGACCCGGAACTTCAGGCTGGACCTGCCGATGTTGCCGGCCTTGTCCTTGAGGCTGGCCGAGGCAGAGAACTTCAGCGCTCGGACCCGGTGGGTGCGGAGGCTGCGGGTGAGGATCGCGTTCAGCCGCCGGCGTACCTTGGCGGCCGGCTTGAGCTTCAACTTGGCGACCCCGGCCTTAGCCAGGGAGACTCGGGCCGCGAACTTCACGCCACGCGCCCCCTTGACCGTGACCTTGCCGGAGCAGGCCTCGTTGCAGCGGACTCTGAGGCGAAGCGCCTTGCGGGCGGTCTTCACGGTCTGCCTCGGGGCGGTCAGCTTGACCAGCGGGGCGGTCTTGTCCGTGGTGTCCGGGTCCGGGTCATCGGCGCCGTCCTCCTTCACGGTCACCGACCGCGAGAGCGTGGTCAAGTTGCCGGCCTGGTCGGTGACTACCACCTTGAACGTGTGATTGCCGGTGGCGAGGCCGCGGACGGCGGAGCCGTCACAGGCGGTCTCCTCACCGTTATCCCAGGAGCAGACCTGGCTCAGCGGCAGGGCATCACCGGCGTCCCAGGCGTAGCTGACATCGCCGACCCTGACCACCGAGCCATCGGCCGGGCCGGAGGTGAACGCGGCCTCGGGAGCGGTGCGATCGACCACGAAGTCGTGAACGACTTCGGTCAGGTTGCCGACGTTGTCGACCGCCCGGACCGCGAATTGCCAGTCGCCTTCGACCGGGACGTCACCGGCGAACCATTCACCTGCGTTGCAGGGGACGTACGCCGCGTCATCACCCTTCTTGATGATCGCGCAGCCGGTCTCTTTCAGGTCGCCGGAGCTGCTGGTGAACGAGAACTGCGGGCTATCCGCGTTGGTCGCCATGAGGGGCGAGGTGAGGCTGATCTCTGGGCCGCTATGGTCGACCGTGATCGTTCGAGGTCCGGTGGTCCCGTTGTTTCCGGTCGGATCATAGGCGCGGGCCTGGACCTGATGCGTTCCTTCGGAAACGCCGGAGAAGTCGAGGTTCATGTCGAACGGTCCGGTGGTCGAGGTCGCGAACCCCTGACCGTCGAGCAGGTACTCGACCTTGACGACCCGGTCGTTGTCGCCGGTTTCGACAGCGGCGTAGGTCGAGTTGCCGATCACGGCCTCGTTGGCCGGGTAGTGGAGGTAGACGCCTGGCGCCATCACGTCGTAGAAGGAGGCCGTCACCGTGTTGCCGCCGAACTCGGAGTAGCTGGCGTCGCACTTGTTGGATTGGCCGCTGACGACGGTGCAGCCTTGCCAGCCACCGAAGGCCCAGCCGGTGCTGGGGGTCGCGGTGAGACGGTTCTTGGGCGGCACTTCGTTGTCGGCCCAGGTCGCGCTATCGAAGCAGTCGATGCCGCAATCGATGCGTGTCCCGGTGATCTTGCCGCCACCGTTCACCTGGACGGTGAGCTCGCCGCGCACGATCTCGTGCTCGGGTTCGGCCTGGGCTGTCTGGGTCTGCAGCGCGAAGGCCACCATGGCCACCGCGAGAATCAGAAACTTCTTCATCGGAATTCTCCTGTTGGTTTTCGGGGAGGGGAAAAGCAAGGTGGCGGCAGCTTTCCGAGCGGGGGTTTCGGCGTTCTTGCGGAAACTTTGCGGAGCGATTCCCCTCGTTCGGGTGGTTCCGATCACCCGATCGTCCAAGCGCAGGCGCGAAGCCAAAAAGCCGAGATTGCCGGATCGATAGGGTCTTTGTATGGCCCGGATGCCCGATCGTCAGATCTGTCTGGATCTCCTCGGCCGGATGTGCTTGATCCGGCGTTTCGAGGAGGAAGCTGGCCGCCAGTATCAGCGGGCCAAGGCAGGTGGGTTCCTGCACCTGGCGATCGGTGAGGAAGCGACCATCGTCGGCACCACCTCGGTGATGCGGGACGACGACTATCTGATCGGCACCTACCGGACCCACGGCCACGCTCTGGCCCGGGGAACCCCGGCCGACAAGGTGATGGCTGAACTTTTCGGAAAGGAAACCGGCACCAGCGGTGGCCGGGGCGGATCGATGCACATCTTCGACGCGGAACGCCGCTTCATGGGGGGCTACGGGATCGTCGGCGGCAACCTCCCCCTCGCCGCCGGCCTGGGGCTCGCCTCCCAGTACAAGGGCGAGGATTCGGTGACCGTCTGCATGTTCGGTGACGGCGCCTCGAACACCGGGAACTTCGGTGAGACGATGAACCTCGCCGCACTCTGGGAGTTGCCGGTCGTCTTCCTGGTCGAGAACAACCTCTACGGGATGGGAACGGCGATCGAACGCCACTCGGCCGTTACCGACCTCTCCCGTAAGGCATCGGGCTACGGGATCGAAGGCGAGCGGATCGACGGAATGGACGTGCTCGAGGTTCGTGAGCGAGTCGGTGCCCACCTCGAAGAGGTGCGTGAGAAGGGGCGCCCCAGTCTGGTCGAGGCCTTCACTTACCGCTACCGCGGCCACTCGGCCGCCGACCCGGAGGTCTACCGCGACAAGTCCGAGGTGGAGGAGTGGCAGCAGAAGGACCCGATCGAGACCTTCATCAAGGGCTGTCTCGAGAACGGGGGGTTGAGTGAGGATGATGTCGAGGCCGCCCGTCGCGAGGCCGACCAGACGGTGGAAGCGGCGGTGGAGTTCGCCGACAGCTCACCTGAACCGCCGCTCGAGTCTCTCTACGAAGAGCTTTACGTGGTCAGCGAGACGATGGGCTGGTACGCGGTCGACGAGCGCTCGCCGGAGCCGCACCGCGGCGAGCTGGGCGAAGACGCGCCGGATGTAGCGAAGAACCTGGCCGAGTCCGGGGCCGCCCACGCCGCCGAAGAACAAGAACAGCAGTCCCGAGAGGGGGTGCGCGATTGAGTCCGGACGAAGCTGACAGCCCGGCGGACGGCGAAATGGTCGAGCTGCGGATGCGCGAAGCGCTCCGCGACGCGATGGCTGAAGAGATGCGCCGTGACGAGGACGTCTTCGTGATGGGCGAGGACGTGGCCGTCTTCCAGGGCGCGTTCAAGGTGACCGAGGGCCTGCTTGACGAGTTCGGTGAAAAGCGGGTCCGCGACACGCCGATCTCGGAGAACACGATCGTCGGGGTCGGGGTCGGGGCGGCGATGGCGGGGCTTCGTCCGGTGGTCGAATTGATGACGGTCAACTTCTCGCTGCTCGCGCTGGACCAGATCATCAACCACGCGGCGGCGATCCCTTACATGTTCAACGGCCACGCCCGGGTGCCGATGGTGATCCGCATGCCTGGCGGCGGTGGCCATCAGCTAGGGCCGACCCATTCGCACAGCTTCGAGGCGCTCTACCTGCAGATACCGGGCCTGCTGGTCGCCTGCCCCTCCACTCCGGCCGACGCGAAGGCATTGCTCAAGGCGGCGATCCGGGATGAGAATCCGGTGATCTTCGTCGAGCACGAATCGCTGTACGGGATCAAAGGGAAGGTTCCGGCGGGCGACGATGTGATCCAGCGCTTCGGCGAAGCTGCGGTCCGCCGTGAAGGCAGCGACGTGACGATCGTCGGCATCCTCAAGATGGCCCATGTCGCCGAGAACGCGGCGGAGCAACTGGAGTCGGAGCACGGCATCTCGGCCGAGGTGATCGACCCTCGCACCCTGCGTCCGCTCGATCTCGACACGATCCTCGAGTCGGTGAGGAAGACCAACCGGGCGGTGATCGTCGAGGAAGGCTGGCCCCACGGCGGGGTCGGCGCGAACCTCTCGACTCTGATCACCGAACAAGCCTTCGACTACCTGGACGCGCCGGTCCAAAGGGTGACCGGCGCCGACGTCCACATGCCCTACTCCCGCCGCATGGAACAGGCGGCGATGCCCCACGAAGAGAACGTGGTCGAGGCGGTTCTGGCAGCAACCGAAGGTGCCGTGGGACGTGCGGGCCCGGGAGGCGGGGACTGATGGGCGAGATCGTGATGCCCCGCCTGACCGACTCGATGGAGGAAGGGGTGATCCTCTCCTGGCTCAAGTCCGACGGAGACGAGGTCGCGGTCGGGGATGAACTGGTCGAGATCGAGACCGACAAGGCATCGATGGTCTACGAATCCGACCTGGCCGGAACTCTCGAGATCCTCGTCCCGGAAGGGGAGACGCGGCCGATCGGCGAACCGATCGCGACCGTCGGAGGCGGTGGATCGGGCGCCCAGGAGAAATCGGAGCCTGCCGAGGAACCGGAGGAACCCGAGTCCTCCGAATCCGAGCAACCTCAGGAACCCCACCAAGAACCGAACCAGGAACCGGACGAGGTTTCGGACCAGGAACCGGCAAGTGAACCCCGCGCCACGGAAACCGAGCCGGACGAGCGGATCAAGGCCTCGCCGCTCGCTCGCCGGATCGCCGAAGACAGAGGTATCGACCTGTCCGCACTGACCGGTTCCGGGCCGGGCGGCCGGATCATCAAAGTCGATGTGGAAGGAGCCGAAACCGGCGAGGCGCCTCCCACAGCCAAACGCGAGACCACGCCAGATTCCGCCAAGGGAACGCCGGAGATCGTCGAGTTGACCCGCACCCAGTCGCTGATCGCGCGACGGATGTCGGAGTCGAAGGCGACCATCCCGCACTTCTACTTGCGGACAGTGGTCAACATGGATCGGGCGGTCGAGGTGCGGGCCGCCTTCAAGCAAGCCGCGGCCGAAGGGGAAACCGTCCCCTCGCTAAATGACTTCGTGGTCAAAGCATCGGCGATCGCGCTGAAACGCCACCCCAAGGCGAACGCTGCTTTCCGGGACGGCCACTTCGAGCTCTACCCGAAGGTCAACATCGGGATCGCGGTCGCGACCGAAGGCGCGCTGATCGTGCCGGTGATCAGCGAGGCCGATCAGCTCACCCTGACCGAGATCGGCGATGCGGCCCGGCGGCTCGCCAAGCGAGTCCGCTCCGGGGAAGTGACCCCGCCGGAGCTGTCTGGCGGCACCTTCACCGTCTCCAACCTCGGCATGTTCGGCGTTTCCGGATTCGACGCGGTGATCAACCCCGGTCAGGCTGGGATTCTCGCGGTCGGTGAGGTCTCGAAGCGGCCCGTCGTCACCGATGAGGGGATCGGCTCGGCCCATCTGATGGAGATGACCTTGGCCTGCGACCACCGCATCCTCTACGGCGCCGAAGGAGCCGAGTTCCTCGCCCAGGTCAAGGCGAACCTCGAAGAACCGGGTCTGTTGGCCTGAGCTGACCGGAACCGGCGCGAGCAGAGAACCGTATGCCCTATCGTCAACACCCATGAGCGAAGAGGTCAAGGTGCCGCCGGTCGCCGGCAACAAGGGCGCGAGCGAGTTCGTCGAGTACACGCGGGCCCGCCAATCGATGTCGCGGCGGATCGCCGAGTCGAAGGCGACCATCCCCCACATCTATCTGCAGGCGGAAGCAGACCTGACGGCCCTTCTCGACCGCCGCAGGGAGCTGCTCAGAAGCGGTGAAGCGCCCACCGTGAACGATCTCGTGATCAAGGCCGCGGCTCTAGCCCTGCGAAACCACGCCCGGGTCAACAGCACCTACCGCGACGGTGGCATCGAGCTCCATTCCCGGATCAACATCGGGGTAGCGGTCGACACCGAGGATGGGTCACTGACCCCGGTCGTGACCGATGCGGACGACAAGCCGCTCGATGAGATCACTTCCGAGGTGCGCAACCTCTCTGCCCGGGCTCGCTCCGGTGAGATCACGCCGCCTGAACAGGCCGGTGCCACCTTCGCCGTCTCCAACTTGGGAATGCTCGGGATCACTTCGTCTGAGCCGGTCGTAAACCCCGGCCAGGCGGCGAAGCTCGCGGTCGGTGCGGTGACTTCGCAGCCCGTCGTCCGCGATGGTGATGTCAGGGTCGGTGAGGTGATGAACCTCGACCTATCCTGCGATCACCGTGTTCTGCACGGCGGCGAGGCGGCCCGTTTCCTGAACGAGGTCAAGGCCAATCTCGAAGATCCGGAGCTTCTGCGATGAGCATCGGACCCGCACGAGCCGCAGGCGAAACGGGTCCGAACTGCGTGAACACCAACTCTGGCGTGGCCCGAAGCCGTCGAATCCATCGCTCCGCCGGGGTGGCCGGCAGCTTCGACACCACCCACTCTGCCGGGGTAGCCGGTAGTGCCGGCACCGGCTTCAGCGCCGGCGTCGCCGGCAGTCTGGGCACTCTGTTCAGTTCCGCGGTCGCATTCTCGCTGGCCACGATCGGCTCTTCGCTGCTCTTCGCCTGCGCGTTCTGCGTCGGGTGCTTTCGCTGCCGTCGCTGTGCCTTCTGCGTCGGCTGCCGCGACTGCGTCGACTGTGTGGGCTGCGTGGGCTGCGAGGGCCTGACCGGCGCCCGTGGCGTGGTCGGCAAGTCCGGCGGGGCAGCTACGAGATGAAGGCGACGGCGAAGCTGAAGGTGATCGAACTCGGTCGCCGCGGCTACGCGGAGATGGTCGCGGCCCAGGAGCGGCTGGTCGCGGATCGTCTCGAAGGCCGCACCGGGGATCTGCTGCTCCTGCTGGAACACCCGCCCACGTACACCCTCGGACGTCGGTCGGAGCCGTCCGACCTGCTGCATGATGCCGACTGGTACCGCAAGCGGGACATCGAGATCTGCGAGACACCGCGGGGCGGCAAGGTGACCTATCACGGGCCGGGCCAGATCATCGTCTACCCGATCATCGACCTGCGCGAGGTCGGCACACAACCGAACGGCGCCGACCGGGTCGATGTCGCCACTTTCGTCGCGACGCTTGAGCAATCGATGGCCGATGCCATCGGCAAGTGGGGCCTCACCGCAGGACCGATCGAGGGGCTGACCGGAGTCTGGGTCGACGACGACCGGGTAGACCCGGTCGAGTTCGAGAAGATGAACGCGGTTTCCGCCGCGCCGGGGCTTGCCCGGGACAGCATCCGCAAGATCGGCTCGATCGGCCTGAAGGTCACTCGCGGCGTGACCAGCCATGGGCTTTCGCTGAACGTGTCAGGTGACCTCAAGCCCTTCGAGTGGATCAACTCGTGCGGGATCGAGAACTGCCGTGCCACCTCGATCGAGGCCGAGCTCGGTCGCGATGCCCCGCGACCGAGGATGGTGAGCGCGGCCGTCGCCGAAGCTCTGGCCGCGAACCTCGATTTCCAAATGGTGCCCGGAACGCCCGGTGACATCGGCCTGGAACGGCGACAGCGGACCGATTCCGTAGCCTAGGTGGCGGTGAGTACCCCACCCCCGGATAGCGCGACCCTCGAAGGTCACCACGAAACCGACTCCTCGGAAGGAGCTGCGCCACCCGCTGAGCGGATTCACGTCACCCGGTCGCGAGCCAATCCGGGCGGTGGCAACGTCCAGCTCGACGACGCGATCCCGTTCCGGTCACGCAAGCCATCCTGGCTCAAGGTGCCACCGCCGGGCGGCCCGGTTTATCGCGAGATCAAGCAGATGATCGACGGTGAAGGTCTGAACACGGTTTGCGAAGAGGCGAACTGCCCGAACATCGGGGAGTGTTGGGAGCGCGGCACGGCCACTTTCATGATCCTCGGCGACGTCTGCACCCGGCGTTGCGGGTTCTGCAACGTCCAGACCGGCAAGCCGAGCCACAACGACCCGCTCGAACCGGCCCGGGTAGCCATGCAGGTCAAGCGCCTCGGGCTGAAGCACGCGGTGATCACCTCGGTCGACCGGGACGACCTTCCGGATTACGGCGCCTCGGCCTTCGTCGGCGTGATCCGTTCGATCCGCGCCCAGGCCCCCGAGTGCAAGGTGGAGATCCTGACCCCCGACTTCCGTGGCCAGGAGATGCCGCTCGCCCGGGTTGTCCACGAGCGCCCCGATGTCTTCAATCACAACGTAGAGACGGTCCCTAGGCTCTACCCGAAGGCCCGCCGTGGCTCGAAGTTCCTGCGCTCGGCCCGGGTGCTGCGCTTGGCCCGCGAGATGGGCGAAGGCGAGGTGATCACCAAGTCGGGGCTGATGGTCGGCCTCGGCGAGGAGTTCGACGAGATGGTCGAGACCTTCGGGATCCTCCGCGAGCACGGGGTGCAGATCCTCACCGTCGGTCAGTACCTTCGGCCGACCGTAAATCATCTGCCCGTGGTGCGCTACTGGCATCCGGAGGAGTTCGAAGCTCTGGAGAAGGCCGCCTACGAAATCGGCTTCGAGTCGGTCGCCGCCGGGCCGCTGGTCCGCAGCAGCTACCACGCGGACGAGAGCGCCCGCAAAGCCGCTGAAGCAGCCTGAACCGCGGTCGGCACGGCTCCGGAAGCGGTTCGGTCCCAAAGCCTGGCGAACCCTTTCAGCGATAGCCTCGAAGGTTCCGTGATTCCCTTTCGCGACAACTTGGACCTGCGCGGTCCGGTGTGGGGCACCCTCGCTCTGCTGCTCGTTTACCTGGTCCTTGCCTTGACCGGCGACATCCCCCACATGAACGCGTGGCAGGTGCTGGTCGGGCTGGTCGGGCTCTGGCTCTTCGCCCCATACGTGGAGCGGCGGGCGGGCACGCCGCTCTTCGTGGTCGGTTTCCTGATCGTGGCCGGCGTGACAGGCTTTCTGGTCGGGGCTGTCGACGAGGCCTCCGGCCCTTACGCGATCAGCTTCTTCCTTCCCGTCTTGGCGACCGCGGGCATCCACCTGATCCTCGCGCCCCGCTCGAAGATCATCTGCCTGCTCCCGATCCCTTTCGCGATGACCTTCGTCGAGATTCCCACGATCTGGATGACCGTGATCTGGCTCGCCCTCGAAATCCTCCTCACCGCCGCCTGACCCACCCTCAGGTCGGGGTGACCCACCCTCAGGTCGGGGTGACCCACCCTCAGGTCGGGGTGACCCACCCTCAGGTCGGGGTGACCCACCTCAGGTCGGGGTGACCCACCTCAGGTCGGGGTGACCCGCCCCCCAGGTCGGGGTGACCCACCCTGAGCCGACCGGTAGGTTCGAATTAGGGGCATATAGCGCCCGTTAATCGAACGTACCTCCCGTTTGGCCGCCGTCGCTCAGATCGAGATCAGACCGAGATCAGGCCGGCGGCGGTTAGGGTGAGGATGCCGGCGCCGACGATCAGTCGGTACCAGACGAAGACCGACATCGAGTGGCTGGTCAGGTACCTGAGGAACCAGGCGATCACCGCGTAGCCGACCACGAAGGCGACCAGGGTGGCGATCGCGATGTTGACCATCGGCTCGTCGAAATGCTCCTTGCCTGAGAGCAGCTTGTAGAGCTCGTAGAAGCCGGAGAGGACGACGGCCGGGATCGCGAGCAGGAAGGCGAAGCGGGCCGCCGCCTCCCGGTTCAGGCCCAGGAAGAGACCGGCGCTGATCGTCGCCCCCGAGCGGGAGACGCCCGGGATCAGGGCCAGCGACTGGGCCAGGCCGATGATCACGCCGTCGCGGAACGAGAGCTCGCCGACCTCGCGGCGGTGGGTTCCGACCGCGTCGGCCCGGCCGAGGATCAGGCCGAAGACGATCAGCATCGAGCCGACCAGCCAGAGGTTGCGGGCGGCGGTCTCGATCTGGTCCTGAAAGGCGAGCCCGAGGATCGAGATCGGGATCGTGGCGATGATCAGGTACCAGCCCATGCGGGGGTTCAGCTCGCCGCGCATCTCCGGTCGGCGCAGCGAAAGCAGCCAGTCGCGAGCGATGTTCCAGAGGTCCTGCCGGAAATAGATCAGCACCGCGGCCTCGGTCCCGAGCTGGATGACCGCGGTGAAAGCAGCGCCCGGATCCTCCCAGCCGAGGATCGCCGGCACGAACAGCAGGTGGCCGCTCGAGGAGATCGGCAGAAACTCGGTCAGCCCCTGGAGGATGCCGAGAAAGATGCTCTGAAAGAGGTCCAAGGACCTGACAGGCTACTTCGGGGCCATGCGGAGAGCGCCGTCGAGGCGGATTACTTCGCCATTCAGCATCACGTTGTCGATGATGTGGAGGGCAAGCGCGCCGAACTCGTCGGGCACGCCCAGCCGGGGCGGGAAGGGGATCGTCTCGCCCAGCGCCTTACGGGCCGGCTCTGGCAGGAGGGCCAGGAGCGGCGTGTCGAAGAGACCGGGGGCGATGGTCATAACCCGCACCCCGTCGCGGGAAAGGTCGCGGGCTGCGGGCAGAGTCAGGCCGACGACGCCACCCTTCGAAGCGGCATAGGCGGTCTGGCCGATCTGGCCGTCATAGGCGGCGATCGAGGCGGTGTTGATGCAGACGCCGCGCTGGCCGTCTTCGTCCGGTTCGTTCCCCACCATGGCCGCGGCGGCCTGGCTGAGCACGTTGATCGTGCCGATCAGGTTGATGTTGATCGCCCACTTGTAGCCATCGAGCGGAGCTGGTTCGCCTTTCTGCACGATCCGTCCGGCCGCGCCGACCCCCGCGCAGTTGACGCAGATCCGAAGGCCGCCGCTGGAGCCGCCAGCACCGGGTCCGGCCGCCTGGGCGATCGCCTCGCGGACCGACTCCTCGTCGGTCACGTCGGCCTTGACGAAGGTGCCGCCGATCTCACCGATCAGCTCGATGCCCTTCTCTTCATTCAGGTCGGCGACCACAACCTTGTGGCCGGCCTCGACCAGGCGCCGGGCCGTTGCCTCACCGAGCCCGGAGGCCCCTCCGAAGACGATCGCGCTTTCCGCATTCATGACTGGTGCTCCTTCGATGGTTGTGTTTTCCCTGCCGTCAAGCCGATAGGGCGAGACAAGAACTGCCGGTCTGGGCTTAGAGTTCGACGCATGGACCGAGACATCTTTGAGCCCGAACATCAGGACTTCCGCGAGACCGTGCGTCGTTTCGTCGCCGATGAGATCATGCCGAACTTCGAGCAGTGGGAGGAGGACGGCATCGTCCCCCGCGAACTCTTCCAGAAGGCCGGGGAGCTGAACATGCTGGCGATGTCAGTCGACGAGGAGTACGGGGGGCTCGGTCTGAAGGACTTTCGCTTCAACCAGATCGTCGGCGAGGAGGGTTACTACCAGGGCGCGACCGGCGCGGTGCTCGGCGTCACCCTGCACAACGACGTGTGCCTGCCCTACTTCGAGGAATACTGCACGGAGGAGCAGAAGGAACGTTGGCTGCCCGGGATCGTCGACGGCAGCCTGATCACCGCGGTGGCGATGACCGAACCCGGGATCGGCTCCGATCTCGCGTCGATGAGCACCAAGGCGATCAAGGACGGTGACCATTACGTCGTCGACGGCTCGAAGACCTTCATCACCAACGGGATCAACGCCGATCTGATCATCACCGCGGTCAAGACCGATCCCAAGGAAAAGCATCGCGGAATGTCGCTGATGATCATCGAGCGGGGCATGGACGGATTCGAGCGAGGCCGCAACCTCGAGAAGGTCGGCATGCACTCCCAGGACACGGCCGAGCTCTTCTTCAACGAGGTCAAGGTTCCGGTCGAGAACCTGCTCGGCAACGAGGGTGAAGGCTTCAAATACCTGGTCAGCAATCTCGCCCAGGAGCGGATGTCGATCGCCGTTGCCGCCGTGGCGACCGCCCAGGCGGCCCTCAACTGGACACTCGATTACGTCAAGGAGCGTTACGCCTTCGGCACCCCGATCGGCAGTTTCCAAAACTCACGGTTCCAGATGGCCGAGATCAAGACCGAGGTGGATATCGCCACGGTCTTCATCGACAAATGCGTCGAGAAGCTGAACGCCGGCCTACTCACGGTCGAAGACGCGGCTGAAGCGAAGTGGTGGGCGACCGAGATGGCCGACCGGGTGATCGACAAATGCGTCCAGCTTCACGGCGGCTACGGCTACATGCTCGAGTATCCGATCGCCCGCGCCTACGCCGACAATCGGGTCACCAGGATCTACGGCGGCACCACCGAGATCATGAAGGAGATCGTCGGCCGCTCGCTCGGCCTTTAGATCTGACGGGCACTCGCGGAAGCGTTCGCCCCGGCGGCCTATTGGCCTTCCCTACCGCCGGGGCGTGCCTCCCTCAACTCGCTTGGAACGTCCCCATCGCGCCTCGGTCCATGTCGATAACCGAGTGGCTGACGAAGGGGTAGCTGCCTGCCTCGGGAAACGTCGTCTCAAATATCCCAGCGCCACCGGGGGCGATGGTCTGGGTCGAGACGTTGTGGATCGTCTCACCGGGCTGGCCGTCGTGTTCGTACGAGTCAAAGATGGTCCCCACCACGTGGAAGGCGCTGAATCGTGAGGGACCGGAATCGAGGAAGTAGATACGGACCAGCTCACCGACCTTGACCGGGATCGGCTTTTCGGCATAGCGATAGCTACGTCCGTTGAAGACCACATAGGTCGGCGAGTCCGTCCTCATCGCTTCGTAGGAGGTCTTCAGGGATCCATTTTTGACCTTGCCGTAGTACTCGCTCTGAACCAGGAAGACCTCTCTGGCGGGAGGGCGGGGCGTGGCAGGGTCGACCACGATCATGCCCTGCATGCCCATCCCGAGATGCTGCAGCATCGGGCCCGTCGCGCAGTGGTACATGAAGACGCCGGGGGTACTCGCCTCGAACTCGAAGGTAAGCGACTTGCCGGGGGCGACGTCCTTGAAGGCGACGTCGGGGGCGATCCGAGCTGCATGGAAATCGACGGAATGGTGCATCGCCATGTTGGCCCGGTTGAAACTCAGGCAACGTCCGAGCTTGCGCTTTTTCTTGCCCCGACAGTTTCTGCGGATCCCCTTGTGACTGTTCTTCAGGGTGACCCGAACCGTGTCGCCCTCGGTCGCCCGGATCAACGGTCCGGGGACGGTGCCGTTGAAGGTCCAGGCCCGCATCTTCACTCCCCTGGCGACGGTGACCGTGGCCGGTCGGGCGTTCAGCTTTACGTCGATCAGCTCCGCCCGGGTTACCGATATCAGCACGAAGAGGCTGCCAAAGGCGAGTACGACCGCCACCAAGCCGGTTCGAAACCAGATCGACGCCATGCGCGCACCGTATTCCAAGTCAACTGACTTGGACAACCGTGGCAACTACGGAATCGGGCTGCGGAAAAACCCCGAGCCGACCCGTGAAGCGACGCGGCTACTGAGTGGTCATTGCCGTTTCTGGCTTTGACTTCTTCTTGGTCTTCGCCTTGCGGTACTCGCGGTTGAGCATGCCGATCACGTCGATCGAGATCTCCTGAGGGCAGACCCGGGAGCACTCACCGTAGTTGGTGCAGCCACCGAAGCCTTCCTGGTCCATCTGCTCGACCATGCCGATCACCCGGGACTCGCGTTCAGGCTGGCCCTGGGGCAGAAGGTTGAGATGGCTCACCTTTGCTCCCGTGAAAAGCATCGCGGCACCGTTCGGACAGGCCGCGACACAGGCGCCACAGCCGATGCAGATCGCCGCATCCATCGCCTTCTCCTGGATCTCCGGGGAGACCGGCATCGAGTTCGGCTCCGGCTGAGGGCCGGTGGTGGTCGAGATGTAGCCGCCCGCCTGGATCACCCGGTCGAGCGCACCGCGGTCGACCGTTAGGTCGCGGATCACCGGGAAGCTGTTGGCTCGGAACGGCTCGACCTTGATCGTCTGCCCATCGATGAAATCGCGCATGTAGGTCTGGCAGGAAGTGACCTGCTGGGGACCGTGGGGAGTGCCGTCGATGACCAGGGAGCAGGCACCGCAGATGCCCTCGCGGCAGTCGGAGTCGAAGGCGATCGTGCGCTTCTTCTCGTGGCTCAGCCGTTCGTTGAGCTGGTCGAGCATTTCGAGGAAGGAAGCGTCCGGGTTGATGTCGGTGACCTTGAAGGTCTCGAACCGACCCTGGTCGCTCTCATCGTTGCCGTCGAACTGACGCCAGATCTCAAGGGTGAAATTCACTTGTAGCTCCTCGTCGCCAACTGGACTTCCTCGAAGGTGAGTTCTTCGTCGTGGGGGACCGGGTCATCGCCACGGTACTCCCAGGCCGTCGTCTTCGCGAAGTGCTCGTCGTCACGGAGCGCCTCGCCGTCCTCGGTCTGGTGCTCCTCGCGGAAGTGACCGCCGCAGGACTCCTCGCGCCGGCGGGCGTCGTGGATCATCAGCTCGGCCAGTTCGAAGAAGTCGGAGACCCGGTTCGCGTACTCGAGCGACTGGTTGAATTCTTCGTCGCCCGGATCGACCCGCAGGTCATCCCAGAAATCGCCTTTGATTCTCCTGACCTCTTCCAGCGCTTTGTCAAGCCCTTCGGCGGTGCGCGACATGCCGCACTTGTCGAGCATCACGTGACCCATCTCGCGGTGGAAGGCCTGGGCGGAGGTGCTGCCGCCGACATCGATCAGGCTCTGGATGTGCGAGCGGACGTCGGCTTCGACCTGATCGAAGGCGCTGTCCGAGGTGCTGATCTCGTCGTGATTCTTGGCGAGGTGGCTGGTCACCGTGTGCGGTGAGATGAAGTAGCCGTCAGCCAGGCATTGCATGAGGGCCGAGGCGCCGAGGCGGTTAGCGCCGTGGTCGGAGAAGTTCGCTTC
>Ga0182792_1000325_pt1 | contig 46622 bp, 43 predicted proteins | sample Passage237B_FD_130497 | JGI IMG/M metagenome (GOLD analysis project Ga0182792, IMG submission 130497) | Cellulose adapted compost microbial communities from Newby Island Compost Facility, Milpitas, CA, USA - Passage2 37B (version 2) (version 2) ...
GGAGTCGAAGTTCCGCGCAGCATGGACAGCGGCGCTCCCCAAGATCGCAGCAAGCCAGCTTCGCCCGGCCATCATCAGGATCACGAACCGAACGACGACGTTCTTCCACGATGTCGAGGTGAAGCTTCACCTCGAAGGGGACATCTTTGCCTTCGACTACAGCGAACCCGAATGGGCGGACGACTTCTCTGACCTTGAGCTGCCTCATCCCCCGCGCAAGTGGGGGCCGACGCAGCGATCACTTGGCATCCCGAACTACGCGAGCATGGGCCAGTTCTACACGCCGAGTGCGACGCAGTACATCCCGCCCTCGATCAGTTACAAGAATGGCGGCTCGGTCGACCTCAACCTGGATGTGGGCGAACTACGGCCGCGCGGAACATATGAGTCCGAAGACGAGGAGATCGTGCTGGTCGTCGCCGATCGTTCGCTTACGTCGATTCGCGGTACATGGGAGCTCACCGCTCGCGACCACCACGATGTTTACACAGGAGAGATCGACGTGGCCGTGGCGGGGAATCGCGACTTGACGGCTGTCGCACGTCAGATCCTGGCTCTGGAGGAGGCTGTCGAGTGAGGTCACGCTCCGCTCACTGGAAGCGATCGAGATCGCTCAACACGCCAGCGACGCACTCCCAGTCAGAAGGTCGTTCGGTATGGCAACGGTAGAGCAGCAGGTTCTGGACTCGAGCAACGCGATCGACCAGAACATCTCGGTGATCACGACCGACCGCGGGTTCCTGTCACAGAACCTGCTGCAATACCTGCGCCATCTCGTCGAGGTCTTGGTCGTCTATGCGCACGTTCCAGATCGGTCGGTCACGTACAACTACCAGACGCAGTTTGAAGCCGCGCGGGACGCAGTGAACGGCGATGCCCGTTATCGCCTGCTGACGCGCTTCCACAACCTGCTTCAGATCAGCGTCTCGCACTACACCCTCGACCGGGATCCCTCTGAGCGCCTGATGCTCAAGTACTACGAGTACCTGCTACGCACGCGTGACCTCGCGAAGCAGCACCTTGGCCTGGACATCCTCCGGAATCTCGAGCAGTTCCCGCTTCATGAGGATCCGGCGCTTCGCGCATACTACGAGAAAATTGCTGGTCGAATCGAGGCATCAAAGCACGACCTGCTGACCGGCAAGACGGAGCGCTACTACATCAACAGCTCGCGGCCGTTCTTCATCGGCGGCCGAATCTACTACGAGGTCACCTTCAGCCTCGCCCACAACCGGACGAGTAAGTTCGATCGGATCATCGGCTTCACCGACATAGACGTGAGCGACTACTACGCCGCGAAACTCGAACTCGCGAACGACTCGATCGACGTACTTGGTCAGACGATGCCGATCATCATCGTGCGCGACTGGTCGGTGTCGATCCGTCCGTGCGAGTTCGACAACTTCGCTCGGCTCCTGGGCCAGCAGACCAAGGTGCAGTCAGGTCACGTCGAGTATCGCAATCTGATGCAGTACCTAACGCGGACACGTCACAGTCTGCTTGACCTCGTTGACTCGTCAGATGCGGTGTACAACCAGGTGAAGACCTGGGCCCTCGTGAACGCCCAGCGGACGCCGCTGATCTTCCCTGCACTGGACGCAGCGAGGGCTATCATCCAGCGGAATCGTCCAGGCACTCGACTCCTGCGCTACCTGATGCTCCGGATGAACAACCAGATCCTGAAGGCGCAGTACAGCGTCGGTGAGTGTTCCAGGCTCTCCAGCCTCCATGTTGCATGGGGTTGCATTCCGTTCGACACGATGCCCTTCTGTACGTTCCTCGTCGACCACAAGCCGCGTTTTGTTGATGTCGCCGCGAGCGTTTCGGCGACTGGGCGGGAACATGAGCTCCTGGCCCGCAGAGTGCGCAATAACGTCGAACAGCGCGGAATGATCTACACCCCAGACTCCGAGCTCACGGATCTTGGCGACATCGATAGCTTGATTAGCGCTTACAACGGAAACGTGTACTACAAGCATGCGAATCGCAGGATTAAGCATGACAACGGCCACGTTTTCATCACGGGGTACGAGGATGGCACGGTAGAGATCATCGAGCAGCTCCAGAAGATCGCCTCGAGTGGCATCGATGACTATGCGGACGACGTCGCCGCATGGCTCGACGAGAACGCGAAGCTTCCGGACGGTGATCCGCAGAAGGTTGACGATCAGATCAAGGCCGATGCCCTGCGGGAGCTCTTCACCCACTCGAAGGTGGCCCTCATCTACGGAGCCGCCGGCACCGGCAAGTCCACGATGGTCAACCACATCGCGAACTACTTCGAGAGTGAGCGGAAGCTCTTCTTGGCACACACCAATCCGGCCGTCGACAACCTGAGGCGCCGCGTCGACGCTCCCGACGCGCACTTCAACACGATCTCGAAGCATGTGCGGGGCGACTGGGACACATCAGGTCATTTCGATGTCGTCGTTATCGATGAATGCAGTACGGTCAGCAACGCTGCGTTCCTCGAGGTGCTCGCCAACACCGACTTCGATCTGCTGGTGCTGGTCGGTGATGTCTACCAGATCGAGTCCATCGAGTTCGGGAACTGGTTCGGCACAATTCGCTCGTACATCCCGCCGGAGTCAGTGCACGAACTGACACACCCGTTCCGCACGACCGACGAGGCGCTCCTGACTCTCTGGGATCGCGTGCGCGACCTTGACGACCGGATCGAGGAATCGCTGTCGAAGAATGAGTACTCCAAGGAACTGGGGGAGTCGCTCTTCACGCGGCACGGTGCCGACGAGATCGTGCTCTGCCTCAACTACGACGGCTTGTACGGGATCAATAACGTCAACCGCTTCCTTCAGGCAAGCAACCCGAACCCGGCCTACGTCTGGGGTGAAGCTATCTACAAGGTTGGCGATCCGGTGCTCTTCAATGAGACGGATCGCTTCCGTCCGCTGATCTTCAACAACATGAAGGGCAAGATTGTCGGGATCAGCCAGGTGCCCGGGAAGATCACCTTCGACATCGACCTTGGGCTCGGGCGTGACGTGACAGCGATGGAGGCGATGCTCTCGAACCTCCGCGTCGTTGGAGGCTCCGTGGTGCAGTTCGACGTCATCGAGCGCCCAGACACGGACGAGGACGATGACTCGACGACGACCATCGTGCCATTCCAGATTGCCTACGCGGTCTCGATCCACAAGGCGCAAGGTCTCGAGTTCGACTCGGTGAAGGTCGTCATCACGGAAGCCAACGAAGAGAACATCTCACACAGCATCTTCTACACAGCGATTACGCGAGCTCGGAAGCATCTCGAGGTCTACTGGACGCCATCGACACAGAAGCGGATTCTGGATCGGCTCGAGGTCCGAGAGAACAGAAAGGATGAGAACCTGCTTCGACAGCGCCGCGGGGTGGTCCCCGTCACCAAGGTGCCCAGGCGTCAGAAGGTGCGCCAAAGACCGTAAACGTGTCACCCTGTTAGGACTCCCGCTTCGCCGCGTTCTACCAGCCCGCTGGGTGTCGATCGCGGTTGAGCAGGTGCGAACGAAGTGCCGGACACTTGGGACGCGACCGGACGACGTCAACACCATCGTGGGGCCGTCTTATAGCGAAGGAGGGCTTCGCGACCGCTGAGCCTTCCGACGAGGAGTAGGTGCTGTTCATTGCCGAAGGCGCAGCATGCGCCCGATCGTCGACTTGCTCACCCCGTACAGCACGGCAAGCTCTCGCCGAGTCGCACCGGCGTCGTAACGCTGTCGCAGCTCAGCCGTCAGCTCGGGGGTGAACTTCGAGCGATGCGAGCGCGCCGACGGGTCGATGCCTTCACGGCGCAGCACGTCACGCACGGTCGCCCGGCGCACGCTGTAGCGCTCGGCCAGAGCGTGCGTCGAGGCTCCCGCCTCGTAGTCGGTCACGATCCGCTCCACGATGGCACGAGACAACGTGTTCTGCCGGGGAACCGGCCGCTCGTCTGGCACTCGCCTAGACTCGAGGGCAACTCTCAGAAGGTCGGCGAGTGCTGCGGTCTTCCGCGCTTGTTGGCAGTAGTTTCGCAGCAGCCCGACGGAAAAGCCCAGGTGAGAGCAGGTTTCTCGCCTGGGCTTCGTCGTTCGCGTCGGAGGGTTTACGCGGACCGTGCCAGACTGCCACGCGCACCGCCGCGGTGACCTTGAAGTGGTCTGTTGCGAAGCGCCGGGACACGAACGCCGTGTCGGGCTCGCGAACGGATCACGCACCGCCGCACCCGCCCGTTCCGACCACAAACCAACGGCAAGGTCGAACGCTTCAACCGCACCCTCGCCGCCGAATGGGCCTATGCACGGCCCTACCGATCCGAGACCGAACGCGAAGCCGCCTACGCGACCTGGCTCCATCACTACAATCACCACCGACCCCGTACCGGACTCGCAGGCTCAACCCCCACCCAACGCGTTCACAACCTCACGGGGAAGAACAGCTAGTCGGGATCATTTCTGCCGGGGGCGGTCATGCCTTCGAGGGCGGATTCGAGGCAGTGGATGCCGTCGGTGCAGATGACCCATTCCTGCTGCCAGTAGTTGAACCTCGGTGAGCACGAGTTCCCCCGCGCATCCACCGGTCAATCTCCTCCGGCTTGCACTCGTTGGGCATCCCCGTCGAGCTCCGCTTGCTCCGCCCAGGACAAGCCGGCGACGCTCAAGATGACCTTGGCGACGATGGCCCCCGCGTCCTGGGTCTCGAGGCGGAGCCCGCGCAGCACGGAGCGCGCCGTTTCCTCGATGAGGAAGGCGAGCACCTCTGGCGTCATGTCTTGGCGGAAGACGCCCGACCGGACTCCGTCGTTGGTGATCTCGCGGACGCGACGCCGCAGTGGCTCGAGAGCGCGAGCGGTGTCGGTGACGTGGTGGTCGTCGAGCGCGATGTTCGCCAGGGCGCGCACCGTCGAGACTTCGTGCCACAGGCGCACGGCCATGCGGGCAAGGGCGATGCGCGGGTCGATGTCTTCTGTGGCCTCGGCGATGAGGTTGAAGCGTTCCGCGCCGATGGCGATGACTTCGCGCAGCAGGCTTTCACGGTCGGCGAAGTGCCCGTAGAGCGCACGCCGGGACAGGCCCGCCGTGTGTGCGATCGCGTCCAGCGAGGCGTGCGGATTCTCGGCGAGAACCGCCTGTGCGGCGCGGAGCAGTGCTTCGTGGTTGGTGGCGGCGTCGCGACGGCGGGCGCGTGGTGGCGGCGTGGCGCTCGGCGACGGAGAGCCCTGTGTGGGCATGTGAACGCTCATATCGACACTCACATCAGCTTCGTCGACTCGAGAGCCTGAGTCAGGCCACGGTTGTAGGCCACCAGCGGACGTCGCAGGACGAGCCCGAGGAGGAGCGCGGGAAGCACGAACAGGGCAAGCATCCCGAGTGAGATCCAGAAGTCGGCTGCATAGACGCCCGCGATGGCCGATCGCATGGCTCCGATCGCGTATGTCGCGGGAAGGAACGGACTGATGTTCTGGAACCACTCCGGCACGAGCTCCAGAGGATACGCTCCTCCCGAACCAGAGATCTGGATGACCAGCAGCAGCACGGACAGGGCTTTCCCCGCGTTGCCGAAGGCGACCACCAGCGTGTAGACGATGAGCGTGAACACGAGTGACGTGACCCAACCCGCCAGGATCATCAGAACCGGATGCGCAGGTTCGATCTTGACGAAGAGGATGAGCCCGAGCGTGACGAGCGTGCTCTGCGCGAGGCCGACGAGCGCGAAGATGCCGTATCTTCCGAGGTACTTCCGCGTCGGCGTGAGCTCGGCACGGTCGGGAAGCGTCTCGCCGTTGACGTCGACGCGGATCGCCACCGTCATCAGCAGGGCGCCCACCCACAGGGCGAGGATCGTGTACAGCGGAGCCATGGCCGCGCCGAAACTCCCGACCGGGAACACGGCGATGCGGTCGACGCGCACGGGGTCGGCCAGCGACGCGGCGAGGACACCAGGATCGGAGCCGATGATCTCGCTGAGCTCACTCAGATCGCCGGTGTCGGCCGCGTCGCCCAGTGCCCGTTCGATCTCGTCGAATCTGTCGGCAGTGTCGTGGAGCGAGTCGGAGAGCCCCTCCGTCACGGTCTTCGCGCGGTTCATCGTCGAGAGCACCGAACCGGATGCACCCGAAAGACTCGATGACATCTCGTCGATGTCCGCACGCAGCGCGGAGATGTCGGATGCGATGTCTCCCAGTGTCGACGACAGTTGGTCCAGCTGCGGCTTCAACCCGTTCGTGTAGGCGCTCTGGGCGTCCCCGATCGCGCTCTGGGCGTCCGCGATCGCCTCCTTGATCTCCTGATGGGAGCTCTGCGTAGATTCGTTGCCCTCCTCGACGTCGCGCGCGGCCTGTTCGAGACGGTCGTGCACCGCCTGTTGACGTGCGATCGCATCGTCGAGCGCGTCGACGACCGCGTCGAGGCTGCCCTGTGCGGACTCCGGCAGAGCGGGGGCGATGTCCGTCTCGACGGTGTCGCGGAGGGACTCATACCGGTCGATCTGGTCCTGTACGCGATCGGCGAGGGTCTCGAGCACCGTCACACGCTCTCCGCTGAGCGTGTCGAGTTCGGAGTAGAGGTCGTCGATGCGATCCCCCACCGTGTCATAGCTCGCCGCGGTCGCCGAGAGGGCTTGCGTCACCGACTGCGTCGCGGTGCCCAGCGTCGATCCGAGCGCGTCGACGGCCTCGCTCCCGCTGCCGACGGCGTTCGACGTGTCGTCGAACGCTTCGCCGGCGCCATCGACGAGACTCGACGCACTGTTCACTACCGGAATGCTCGACTCGATCAGCGTCGTGAACATGTCCGCCGTCTGCGCGCTGGAACGCAGCTGCGTGGACACGTTCGCGACGCGCGCTTCCAGGCGGGTGAGAGCAGCCTGGGTATCCGCGTCCGTGAGGTAGTCGGAGACCGACGAGAGCAGGCCCAGGGCGATCTCGCTGAGCGTGTGCGTGAACGTCTCGGCGATCAGGGACGAGACCCCCTCCGCGCCCTGCTCGGTGATCTTCGGAGCCAACGCGTTCTTCTTCTCGTTGGTGAACAGCGCGATGTCCGTGTGATCCGCCCCATCGACGTAGAACGTCATCATGTCGGTGCTGAACGACGGCGGGAGGACGATCGCCGCGTAGTAGTCGCCCGACCTGGTTCCGTCGATCGCATCCTCTTCGTCGGTGATGACCCAGTCGAGGTCGTCGTTCGCCCGCAACGCCGACAGCACCCGTTCGCCGACGTTGATGCGGATGGGCACGAGGTCACTCTCGTATCCCTCGTCGGTGCTCGCGACGGCGACCTTCAGATTGCTCGTGTTGTCGAACGGATCCCAGGTCGCGATCACGTTGAACCAGGTGAAGAGCGAAGGTATGACGACGAGGCCGAAGACGACGATACCGGCCATCACGTTCCGGGTCGCATGACGCACGTCGCGGAGCGTCAGGTCGAAGATGTCTCTCACGCGCGCTCCTCGCCTTCGTCGGCGGGGTCGGTCTCGTCCTGCTCGTCGACCACATCGAGTTCGGTCGTCTCCGCGTCCGGATCCGGCTCGTCCCGTTCGGCGGGCTCGTCGAGGGTGAAGATCTCGTCGAGCAGATCGGCCTCCTCGTCCGGTCCCGCGGGGGCATCTCCCTTATCGAGCTCGTCGATCTCGACCGTCTGCGCGGGCGCATCGATCCTCGTCGTCTGCGCCGATGTCTGCGCCGAGTCCTCCGAGAGGCCGCCGGCGTCCCCGGCGAGGACGACCTCTCGCAGCTCGGCATCCTCCAGAGCCGCAACCGCGTAGGCCTGGACGAAGCTCTGCTTGGCGTACTCGATGGCGACGAGGAACCCGATGACGAGCAGGCACCACAGGCTCCACAGCCCCAGTGGAAGCGCCTTGGCCTCCGGGAACAGCCATGCGACGACCGCCAGCAGCAGTATGCCCGCAAGACCCACGACAAGCGTTAACCGCAACAGCGTCGGATAGTGCCGGGTGAACGGCCGGGCCCGGCGTGCGAGCTCGTCGCGGTACTCCCGACGGTTCGACAGCGCGTGGATCACCTGGCTCAGGCGGTAACCGGTTCCGGCCACTTGCACCTTCTCACCGATCAGGAGGTCGGTCGAGGCGATCTCCTTGTTGAACAGGATGTGGAGGTTGGCCAGGCGACGCCTCAACACGAGGCCGAGCAGGAACGCGAGGGCGACGAACACCGCGAGCGCGCCCATGAACCGCCAGTAGTGGTTGCCGTAGAAGCCCGCGATCGTCTCGCGCATGGCATCGATGCCGTACGAGAAGGGCAGAAGGGGATAGATGGCTCTGAAGAAGTCCGGCATCATCTCGATCGGATACAGGCCCGACGCACCGGGAATCTGCATGATCACCAGCAGGATGCACAGCCCCCGACCGACATGCCCGAAGGCGACGCACAGGGCGTAGATGATGCTCACGTAGGCCAGCCCGATCAGCACGGCCGTGCCGACGAACGCGACAGCGCTCGCCGTTTGCACACCGATAATGAGATTGCCGATCGAGACGATCAACGCCTGGGCGACGGCGAGCATTGCGAACAGACCGAAACGCCCCAGATAGGCCTCGCGCACGCTCACGCCTTCGACGCCCTCGGTGTCGACCTCGATCTTGAAGATCACCATGAGCACGAAGGAGCCGATCCACAGCGAGAGGTTCGTGAAGAGGGCCGCCATCGCGGATCCGTATGACGACACCGGGAAGAGGATCTGCTCATCGACCTCGACCGGCGAGGCGATGAACTGCGCGATGTCGTCGGGGTCCAGGCCGGTGAGGGTGCTCAACGCCCCCAACTCCGACGCGGCGACGAGCGCCTCGACGTCGGTGCGCGCCGTCTGAACGCTCGACTCGATGTTCGCGATGTCGTCGTCGAAGCTGCCGAGCGCCACCGAGGTCGACGCCAGCTGTGCATCGACCCCGAGCAGCAGTTCCCCCGCCTGCGCCAGCACCCGACGCTGCGACCCGACGGCGGCCGAGAACTCGCCGGCGCTCTCCGACAACTGCGACATCGCGCTGTTGAGCGCGGGCAGGTTCTCGGTGAGCGCTACGCGCAGGTCGACGGCGGCCGACTGCGTGTCCTGCATGGCGCCGTCCACGGCATCCGCGGCCGCTTGAAGCGCCTGAACGGTCTCGGCCGCGCTGGAGCTGAGCTGAGACAGTTCTGAGAGGAGCTGTTGATCGGCCGCGTTGCGCTCTTCCAGGGCCTCGATCACACCGGACAGCCGCTCCGCCGTGTCCGGATCGAGGTCTGCGTCGTCGAGAACCGTCCGCAATTCGGCGATCGCCGCCTCGTTCGACTCCAGAACCCCCTGCAGATCCTCGATTGCGGCTTCCACCCGCACACCCGCGGCGTCGAGGCTCTGAGTCAGCTGCGTGACCGAGGTGTTCGCGCTCGACGAGGCGTCTGCGAGCAGAGTCGTTCCCTGCAGGTACGCGGCCGTCGCTGCGTCTGTGAAGTCGATCACCTGGGTCCGCGCCTCCGCGATGATCCCCTGCGTCTCGTCGATCGCCTGCTGCACGTCTCCCAGCGTCGCGTCGATGTCGCCCAGCGTTCGCCGGGTCGACGAGAGGGACTCGCGGGACGAGTCGATCCCCTGCTGCAGATCGTCGATGCTCTCCCGTACGGAGGCGAGTCTCTGCGCCGTGCTGTCGAAGGTGTTCAGTGCACGATCCTGTGCGTTCAGCAGTCGCTGCTGCGCATCGTCGCCGGCGTCCCTGACCGCCTCGCTCGCGGCGGACGCGACCTCTTCGGCGAAGGCGGACGTGATCTGCCTGTCCAGCTCCGTGGCCCCGACGTCGGTGATCTTCGGCGCGATAGCGCTGGATTTCTCGTTGACGTAGTACTGCAGCGCCGGTTGGGTGAAATCACCGGTCGTGATGCTGAGGAGGTCCTCGCTGAAGCCTGCTGGGATGACGATCGCCGCATACGCGTCGCCGCGCTGGACCGCCTCGAGGGCTTCCTCGTCGGTCATGAAGTCCCAGCCGAGATCGTCGTTCCCTCTGAGCTGCTCCTCCACCTGGTCCCCGATGTTGACAGCACCTGTCAGATCGGACGTCGCGCCCTCGTCGAGATTCGCGACGGCGACGCTGATGTTCTCGGTGTTCGAGTACGGGTCCCAGAAGGCGCTGATGTTGAACCACGCGTACAGCGCCGGGGTGATGAGAACCCCGATCACGATGATCCACGCCTTGGGTACGCGGGCGAGTCGGCCGACGTCGCGCCCAAACACCTGCCAGCTTCTCTTCACTCGAACATCGTACATGCAACCTGCACATCACTGTGCACTATGAGGGGCTGCGGCCTCGCCCGCCGATCTCCGAAAGGCTCCTCGGACGTGCCTGCACGCAGTCGCCCTATCGGGAGGCCGCCGTCCTCACACGCAGCCGCACCGGTCGCTCGCCAGATGGAGAGGAACCGGTGCGGCTGGGGCACAGCTACAGACCGTGCCCGGGCGGGGTCGCCCGGGGATCAGGCGAGAGCGTCGTCCTCCCTCGCACGCTGCACCGTGTCGGCGAGCTCCGGAACAAGGCCGAAGTCGGTGAGGAGCTGTCCGATCTGCGTGTGGTCAAGGCGCTTGATGACGCGGTTCCCGACGAACTTCGGGCCAGGCAGTTCCACGGTCTCACCGTCGCGCAGCCGCGCTGTCGCCTTCAGCAGGAACCGCAGATCGTACGTGGAGTTGAACACCTCGGGTACCCCGCGGTCGATCCCCAGCAGCTGGTAGGCGGCTTCCATGCCGGTGCGCACCGAGTACTCGGTCGTGAAGATCGTGTCCCTGGTGGTCTCGGCGAACTGGCCGATGAAGGCGAAGTTCACCGCGCCCTCACGTACCACGTCGGGACGGTCGCCGACCTGGCAGGGCATGAAGAACGACGTCACATACGGCATCATCACCGGCACCGTCCGTGCGCCCTCCGCGGCCAGCCGCGGGATGTCCGACTCGGGGACCCCGATGTGGTACAACCACTCCTGCGTGATCTCCTCGCCCGTCGACTCCTGGATCGTCTTGCCGGTGTAGACACGCCCGGCTCGCGGTCAACGCTGGACGCACCTGGTGCGAGCTCGTGCTCGATACCTACGGCGATCCGGCAGCGCCGTGGCGGCGCACTCCTAATACATCCGCAAGATCCGCCTGATCGTCGACTCACTCACGCCGTACAGCTCCATCAGCTCGCGTCGGGTCGTCCCGCTGGCAAACAGGCGTCGTGCTTCGGTCTTCTGCTCGTCGCTGAGGGCTGCACGCTTCGCCTGGACAGTGAGGTCGAATCCTGCGCGGCGGAGCGTGTCGCGAACGGTGTTACGGCGTACGTTGTACCGCTCGGCAAGCTCGTACGTCGAGGCGCCGGCTTCGTAGTCCTCGATCAGGAGCTTGACGACCGAGCGATGCAGCGCGTTGTGCTGGAGGAGCGGGCGGTCGTCTGGCGCCCGCGTCGAGTCGCGGGCGGTGGCCAAGAGTTCGGCCAGTTCCGCCGTCTTGCGCCCTTGTTGGCAGTAGTTTCGCAGCAGCCCGACCACATCAGGCCTGGTGGGACGACGTCTCACCAGGCCTGAGCCGTCTCCGGGGGTCGTCCCGGGCTCCGCGCGCCGCCCCGTGTACGTGGCGGGCCTCGGCGTGCTCCTGCGTGGGTAGACGCACGCGTCGAGGGCGACGGGGTCGTGCGTCCCCACGTCGCGAGTCCTCGCCCCGGCTGGAGGGTCCACGGTGTGTCGGCACCGTCGTGCGCGGCACGGGGGACCGCCGCGGGGCGCGAGGTGAGGGGAGAGGTCATGTCGAGCACGTTGCGTCCGCTGGTGCTGGTCCGGGGCTTCGGAGGCCCGGACCTGGCCGACGTCCAGGCGAACGCCTACCAGGGCTTCAACGACGGCTCGGTGTACCCGGGCCGACGCGGGGACAACTACATCTACGAGGGCTTCGTGCTGCGGGCCATGAAGTCGGCCCTCTACCCGTACCGGGACGCCACGAACGTCGTCGGCTTCTACCCGGAGGACGTGCCGGCGCCACGTGAGCTGCTGGGCCTGCCCGAGGACGACGCGACCGGCTCCGTGGTGCTCGACCCCGAGACCGAGGACCGGGTCCTCGTCTCGGGCGTCGGGGGCACGATCTGGGTCTGCCGGTACTACGACCTGCGCCCCCGCACGCTGCGGCGGTACGGCGCGGGCCTGGAACGGCTCGTCGAGCTCATCGAGCGCTCCGCGGTGCGGCACGGCGAGGAGTTCACCGGCGTCGACATCGTCGCGCACAGCATGGGCGGGCTCGTCGTGCGCGAGGGGCTGCGGCTCATGGACGCGCAGGAGAAGGGCTCGGCGCTGCGCAAGGTCCACCGGGTCGTCACCCTCGGCACGCCGCACCGCGGCATCCCGTTCCAGCGGGCACCCGAGTGGCTGCTGCGCGCGCTGCCGAAGGTCGACGCAGCGGCGGGCGACCTGGCGGGGTTCGACCCGACGAAGACCGACTTCCTGCAGTGGGAGACCTTCTTCGACGTCAAGCGGGTGCTGACGGTCGTCGGCACCAACTACCGCACGTACGGCACCGCGGTCGCCTCGTTCGCGAACCGGCTGAGCACGCTCACCGACGAGGGCACGCTCGCGACCAACCGCAGCGACGGCCTCGTCAAGCACTCCTCGGCCCAGCTGCCCGGCGCGCCGCGCACGTTCGTGCACAAGTGCCACGGCGGTGCGGACTCGCTCGTGACGTCCCGCGAGGCCTACGAGATCGCGATGCGGTTCTTCCACGGCTCGCACAAGGTCTCGCTGTGGCTCGACCGGGCCAAGGTCAGCCGGGGCAAGGACCTGTTCGGCCGCAGCGAGTTCTACCTCGGCGTGTCCATCAAGCCGCGGTTCGTGGACTTCGAGCTGATGCACCAGAGCCCCGAGGCCGAGAACTGCTACGGCCCGTTCTCGAAGGACGACCTGAGCGACGAGCTCCCCGACCTCGAGACCGAGCTGCGCAAGCCCCTCGCGGAGCCCGGCGACAGGACCACGGGCTGGGCGGGCCCGGACCGGCTGGTCTGGGAGGGCTGGATCGACTCCCGGGCGGCGGCGCAGCCCGGCCGGTCGGCACGCAGCCGCGTCCAGGGGCTCGTCTTCCGCCTGGACATCCGCGTCAGCGAGCGCGACAGCTACGGCCTCGGGTTCTCGGACAACGTCGTGTTCCGCAAGCAGTACTACGTCCAGGTGTTCCCCGGCTCGCCGTGGGAGATGTTCGTCCACACCGGTGAGCGGTACCTGGGCCCCGCGGAGCCGACCGACCTCGAGTCGCTGCAGGACCACGCGGCGCCGGACGCCCGCGCGGAGGTCCAGGCGGCGAAGGTGCTCCCCGCCCGCGGCGAGCGGACGTTCGACGTCGTGGGGACCGGCTTCGAGGCGACGTTCCGCGTCCGCGTCGAGGAGTCGTGACGCCCGTCGGCGGCGGACCGGCGTAGTGTGCCGGCCTGGCTCGTCGACGGGGAGCGACATGGGTGTGCACGAGGATCGAGTGACGCAGTTCCGGCGGTTGCACGACGCGGGGTGCTTCGTGATGCCGAACCCGTGGGACGTCGGGTCCGCCCGTCTCCTGGAGCGGCTGGGGTTCAGCGCGCTGGCGACGACGAGCGCCGGCGCGGCCTGGTCCTGGGGCGTCCCGGACGCGCACCTCACGCGGGACCAGGCGCTCGAGCACCTCCGGCAGGTCGCCGGTGCGGTGTCCGTCCCGGTCAACGCCGACTTCGAGGGCGGCTACGCGGTGGATCCCGAGGGCGTCGCGGCCAACGTGACCCTCGCGACGGGGACAGGGGTCGCGGGCCTGTCGATCGAGGACTCCTCGGGCGACCCGACGCGCCCGCTGCTCGATCTCGACCTCGCGGTGGAACGGGTGGCCGCCGCGCGTCAGGCGATCGACGCGAGCGGCACGGGCGTCGTCCTGACGGCGCGGTCCGAGGGGTTCGTGTGCGGGGCCCCGGACATCGACGAGACGGTCCGGCGGCTGCGGGCGTACGCCGACGCGGGCGCCGACTGCCTCTACGCGCCGGGCGTCCAGGACCCCGCGCACGTGTCGGCGGTCGTCGCGGCGGTGGCCCCGAAGCCGGTGAACCTGCTCATCGGCTCGCCGTTCACCACGGTCGCCGAGGCCGCCCGGCTCGGGGTCCGGCGGATCAGCGTGGGCGGGAGCCTCGCGCGCACCGCCTGGGACGGGTTCGTGGCGGCCGCCCGCGAGATCGCCGAGCAGGGGTCGTTCTCCCGGTTCGAGGGGCTGACCGACGTCGACGGCCTGCTCCGCGACCGGTAGGCGCAGCCGCGAGCAGGCCCGTCCCGCGGGCGACGGTGCGCGGGCGTCGGCCGGTCACGAGGGCCCGGGTACGGCCAGCGCGGGCACCGCGTGCCTCCGCAGCCAGAACGGGGCGGACCAGCGGGTCTCGGCCGCGTACACCTCCGCCCGTTCCTCGAGGTGCCGCGTGAAGTCCCGGTCGCACGCGTCCTCGTAGGCGCGCAGGGCGCCGCGTGCGGGGTCGGCGAGGTGGGTCCGCACCGCGTCCGCGGCAGCGGCGGCGCCCCGGAGCGTGCGGGCGAGCCCCGGGCCGGTGGCCGGGTCGACGGCGACCGCGGCGTCGCCGACCGCGATCCAGGGCAGCGCGTCGTCGTGCACGACCCGCCGGCTCGCGGCGGCGTGCGCGACGACGTGCGCGCCGGGCGCCCCGGCCAGGCGGTCCCGTGTCGCGCCGGGCATCGCGGCGCGCCACGCGGCCGGGTCGCCCAGGCGCAGGTCCCGCGACCGGTCGGCGTCCGAGAGGAGCACGACCTGGTACCCGCCGGACGGCAGGGGAGCGGAGTACCACCAGCCCTCGGGCGCCGACTCGACGAGCAGGTGCCCGTCGTCCGCTCGGCGCTCGACGGTGGCGGCGAGCGCGACGAGGCGGTCGACCGCGACGCGCGTCGCCCCGAGCGTGCGCGCGACGTGCGCGCCGCGCCCCGTGGCGTCGACGACCACGGCGGCGTCCACCCGGTCGTCGCCGTGCAGGTCCACCCGCCAGCGACCGGCCTCCCAGCAGCACCGCCGCACGTGCGCGCCGGTGACGAGCCGGGCGCCCTCGTCGCGCGCGCGGGTGCGCAGCACGGCGTCGAGGTCACGCCGGTCCACGTGCCACGCGCAGCCGTACGCGCTCATGAGGTGCTGCTGCACGTGCGGCGTCGACGAGCCCCACAGGCTCCGGGTCTCCCAGCACTCGAGCGCCCGGGGCCGCACGTCGTCCCACGCGCGCAGGTCGTGCAGGAGCGGCCTGACCGAGGGCGCGAGCGTCTGCCCGCGCGGGACCGCGCTGCCGGTCCCACGGTCGAGCAGCACCACGGCCAGCCCCGCGCGCGCGGCGTGCAGCGCGAACGCGGACCCACCCGGCCCGGCACCGACGACGGCGACGTCGGCACGCGGCGTCATCGGTCGTCCGGGCGCTGCTCCCGGCTCCGGCACCAGCGGTGCAGGCACTCGCGCACGCGCCCGAGGTCGAGCCCGTACTCGCCGAGCCGCTCCGCGAGCCGGCGCTCGTCAGCGCCGTCGAGCAGGCACGTCAGCAGCTCGCACAGCCGTGCGTCGCGCTCGGCCCGGTCCGCGCCGAGGTCGCCGCGGTGGTCCGGCTCACGGTCACCGCCGCGCCACACGACGGCGGTGACCGTGCGCTCACGCGTCCACGGCAGACCGCGTCGGGTGACGCCTCGCGCCCGCACCCGCGCGCGGTGGACGCCGGGCGCGGCCGCGACGAAGGTGGCGGCGAAGCGCCCGGGCTCGTCCGGGTCCAGGTTGAGGTGGGTCGTCGTGCCGTCGGGGCGGGTGAGCTCGGCCCAGACCGCGGCCTCCCGCTCGGGCGCCAGCCCGGACTGCGTCACCGTCGCGGCGAGCGTGACGGTCGCGCCGGGCTCGAACCCCGACTGCCGCACGTCGACCCCGAGGTGGACGTCGGAGTACGCGTGCACGACGAGGCTGTAGCGCACGGACCGTCGGTCGACGGCGGCGGGGGACGGTCCGAGGGGCCGTTCCCGCGCGGGCGCCGCGACGCCCGGGACCCCACCCGTCGCCGCGGCGACCGCGACGCGGTGGGCGCGCTCGTGCTCGTGCAGGCTGGCGCGGACGGTCGGGGCCGGCCGTGCCGGGAGCCGACGACCGCGCAGGATGCTCCAGTCCGCGCCGTCGCGGACCTCGGCGTGGATCGAGTCACGGGGACCGGACGGCTCCAGGCGCGGGCGTCCCACCTGGAGGAGCGCGTGCCACGTGCCCGCCTGGTCGAACCGTCCGGGGAGCAGCTGCGTCGGGAGCGTGAACCGGTAGAAGGCCAGGCCGTCGCCGAGCTCGAACTGCATGGTCGGCTCACCGCCGGCACGCCACGGCTCGAGCAGGAACCCGTTGGGGGTCTGCAGCCGGAAGTCCACGACGTCCGGCCGGTCGGTGAGCAGGACGACCTCGAGGCCCGCGTCGGCGTCGCTCACGGTGAACGGCACCCGGTGCACGTCACCGGGCCGGAGCGTCCCGTCCGGGTCGAGCACGATCTCGGCGGAGGAGACACCGGCGAGGACCTGCAGGAAGTGCTTCTGCAGGAGGAACCGGTTGTCGGCGGTGATGGCGCCCGTGACCAGCAGGAAGCCCCCGGTGTTGCCCGAGAGCGCCTGCAGCGGGGCCGCGCTCGTGTTCTGCGGCGTCCCGAGCCCGACCGCGTACGTCGTGCTGTCGATCTGGGGTGCGACGTCGGCGATCCAGCGCGGCCGGTTCTCGACGCCGTCGGTCAGCACGACGAGGGCGCTGCCGTCGTAGGTGCCCGGCGCAGCCTGGAGCTGGGCGCGCCCCTCGACGATCCCGTCGCCGATGGACGTCTGGCCCTGGGGGTCGAGGCCGCTGCCGTTGACCACGTCGTGCGTGGCCGTGCGGTTGAGGTCGCTCAGGCCGCCGCTGCCGAGCTCGAGCACCGGCTGGAGCGTCTGGGCGTCCTCGTTGTACCGGACCACGGACACCCCGTCGCCCTCGAGCACGAGGTCGACGAAGACGTTCGCGGCCTGCTGCAACGCCACGTGCTTGGGCTGTCCGTCGCCGCGGTCCTCGGACATGCTGCCCGAGCGGTCCAGGACCAGGGCCGTCGCGGTGGTGCGCCGGGGGACCGTGCGGGCGTCGACCGTCACGGTCCAGGTCTGGGTCGGGACCGCGGCGTTGCGCAGCGTGAGCACCTGGGTGGGCAGCACCGAGCCGACGACGTCGGTCCGGTAGAGCACCCACAGCCGGGCGGTGGCGACACTGCTGCCGGACGTCGCGTCGACGCTCGCCTGCTGGCTCACCGCGAGGAGCTGCGGGTGCGTGGGCGCGCCGCCCGGCGCGTACTCGAGCGTCACGCCCGTCGTCGGCGACACCACCTCGAACGTGATCGCGAGCGGCACCTCGCGCACCATGCCCATCGGGCCCTGGGGTACCGCGCCGAAGTCCAGGGCCGGGGTCAGGAGGGCGATCGAGGCCTCGTCGCACCGCTCGACCTCGACCTTCTCGGCGCCCTGGGAGACGACGAAGCCGAGGCTGTGCCACAGCGTGACGAGGTCGTCGTCGGTCCCCACGCCGCGGATCCACCGCTCCGACGTCGCGGATCCTGCCGGGAAGACGTCGTTGGGCCGCGGCACCGGCCACCACAGGTCGGCGCAGGCGAAGAAGTCGGCTTGCCAGGGGAGGGCGAGCGATGCCGTGACGGCACCGGGCGCGAGGCCCGCGTGGGACAGCCGGAACGGCTCGTCGTAGGCGGACTCGAGGACGGGGCGCTGCCCCGGAGCGAGACCACCGGCCTCGATGCCCGGGAAGAACGCCCCGCCGACGGCGGCCTCGAGCGCGGCCCGGTCCAGCCCGTCGGGTGTGACGGCCGGCTCCGGGCCGGGTTCGCCCGCCCAGTCGGCGGCGTACGTCCCAGCGGCCCAGCGCTGCAGGTGGGCGTACTGGGTGGGGGTGAGGGCCGCGTCGGTGCCGCTCAACCGCGGCATGTCCGCCGAGGAGGCGCCCGGGCCACTGACCCGGGTCATGATCGCCGCCACGACGCTCGGGTCGGTCACGGGCTCGGTCCATCCGTGGGCGCCGACGACCGCCTCGACCCAGCGCATGTCCCGGGCGCGCTGGAGGATCGGGTGGACGTCGGCGGTGTACGAGGTGGTGGTCGGCGGCGCCAGCAGCCCGAGGTCGATCATCCGTTGGAGCAGCCGGTCGTACAGGGTCGTCGGGCTGTCCTGGTGCGGTGCGAACTTCGGCGGTGCGACGAGGACCCACGCGGGCGCGACGGGCGGCGTCGACCCGTCGCCGCGGAGCGTCACCGCGGCCGTCACAGGGCCGTCCGACACGTCGTCGTACCAGCCGGGGTTCGCCCAGAAGCTCCCGATGAGGTTGCCGCCAGGCGACGCGGAGGTGCCGGCGCCGCCGAGGGCGAGCAGCCGGCCGTCGTCGTCCGTGCGGATCTCCCCGAGCGGCACGGGGACGGGGGCCTCGCCGCTGAACCGGATCGACCCGGTGTCGAACTGCAGGCGCTGGCCGGGGCCGTGGGCCGTCCGGGGCCGGGGGTCGATCGTCAGGTCGCTCGCGGGTTCCGCGTTGCCCCGCCCCGGGAACGCGGCCTTGCTGTTGGCGAGGTGGACCGTCCAGACGATCTCCGCGTCGGCGTCGGTGAGCTCCTGCGACGACCCGTCGTCGTGGTGCGCGAACACCCGGAACCGCGCGGCCTGCCGCTTGACGCGGCACTGCGCGTCCTTGAAGCCTCCGGCCGGGTGGGGTCGCTCCCCGACGCGCTCCGGGCCGACGAAGTAGCCGTCCGGGCTGTTGCCGACCCGCGCGATCCCGATCGCCGGGTGGATCTTGTACGTCGTGGCCATGCGCCACCCCCCTTGGTGGTGGGCCGGCGCCACGTCGACCCACGGACGCGTTCTCGAGGCTAGGCCTCCCGGTCCCTGTGGAGCCAGCGTCCAGGAAGGTGCGCTCGACGTGCCGCGCGGACGGCGGTCAACGGCGGTGGATCTGCTGGGCGTACTGGTCGAGGACCGCGAGGATCCCGGCGTGCTGCCAGACACGGTTGCGCTGCATGCCCGTGCGCTCGGTGAGCACGCCCGCCCGGGTCAGCTGCGCGAGCGCACGCTGCGCGGTCATGTCGCTCATGCCGAGCCGGTCGGCGAGCAGGCGTGCGTTGACCACGGGGTTGGAGACCAGCAGCGGCACGACCTTCCAGCCGGCCGCCTGCGGGCGCAGCCGGGCGGCGGTGAGCCGCTCGCGCGCGAGGTCCACCTCGGTGCACAGGTCGTCGACGAGCCGCACGCCGGTGCTCGCGGCGTACCGGCTCGCGCGCGCGAACTGCTCGACCACGGGCCGGGCGTCGCCCTTGCGGTAGGCGTCGAGCGAGGCGAAGTACGCCTCGGTGTCCGTCAGCAGTCCTGCGGAGACGGGGGCGGTGGTCCGGGTCATGACGCCCTTGGCCCGCAGGACCGCGTGCACCATGGCGCGACCGGTGCGGCCGTTGCCGTCGGAGAAGGGGTGCACGGTCTCGAACTGGGCGTGCGCGACCGCTGCCTGGACGAGCACGGGCAGGTCGTCGCGCGCGAGGAACCGGACCAGGTCGTCCATCGCCGCGGGGACGAGCGACGCCTGCGGTGCGACGTGCGACGCGCCCCGGGGGCTGATGCCGCTCGTGCCGACCCAGACCAGCGAGTCGCGGTACCGCCCGGCGTGGTCCTGCCACCCGTGCTGGCCGGAGAGCAGCTCGCGGTGCATGGCGAGCACGGCGTCCCCGTCGAGCCGCTCGGCGAGCGCGAGCGCGGCCTCCATGGTGCGCACGTTGGCGACGACGACGCCCGCGTTGGCGCTCCCGGCCTGGCCGATCTCCGCGAGCGCGAGCTGCCGGGCACCGACCGTGAGGTTCTCGATCTGGGACGACGACGCCGACTCGGTGCGCAGCAGGATCGAGGACATCGGCCCGAGGGACGGGCTGTCGGCCCCGAGCTTCGCGGCGGCGTACGAGTCGAACCGGGCGAGCGCGGCGACGGCCTCATCGGCGTCGGCCGCGAGGTCGGAGGGGATCGTCGGCGCGTAGTGCGCGATCGACGTCGGCACGCTGGAGCGGTACGGCCCGGATGCCGCCGACCGTTGCGCACGGGACGCCATGCCGTCGTGCTCGGCGACCCAGACGTGCTCCTCGAACCCGACCGGGTCGATCGGGAGCGGGACGGGTCGTGTGGTCACGTCATCGATCTTACTCACACTTTTCCCGGAACTGTGAGAGAGGCGCGGCCCGAGCGGACGCCTGACGAGGGGGACGACTCGTACAGTGCTGTCGCCGGGACATTCCGGACAGGTGCGTACGAGGGGGTAGGTCGTGGCGGCGGAACCGGTCATCGACGTCGCGGGGCTGCGCAAGCAGTTCGGCGGCGTCCACGCGCTCGACGGCCTGGACCCCGCTCGAGCCGGGGGAGGAGCACGGCTTCCTCGGGCCGAACGGCGCGGGCAAGTCCACCACCATCCGGATCCTCCTGGGGCTGGTGCGGCCCAGCGGCGGACGGGCGCGGCTCTTCGGAGCCGACCCGTGGCGCCAGGCCGTCGCGCTCCACCACCGGCTCGCCTACGTGCCCGGCGACGTCGCGCTGTGGCCGCGGCTGACCGGCGGGCAGTGCATCGACGTCCTCGGCTCGTCGGGGTCGAGCGCGGTCTGGCCTCCCTGACGGTGCGCCCGCCCAGCCTCGACGAGCTCTTCCTCAGCCAGTACGAGGAGGCGGACGCGTGACCGACCGGCGGCACGGCGGGCTCGCCGTCGCCCTGCGGGTGCAGGTCCGCACCGGGTGGATCGCGTACCTCGTGTGGCTCGTCGCGCTCGTCGGCACGTTCGTCGCGACCGTCGCCTCGATCGACGCGGCGTACCCCACCCCGGAGCTGCTGCGCACGTACGGCGAGACGGTGGCGTCCGACCCGGCGATGGCCGCGATCAACGGCACGCCGTACGGTGCGACGACCCTCGGCGGCGTCGTGTCGAACGAGTTCGGCTTCATCACGGGCATCGCCGTCCCGCTGCTCGGGCTGCTGCTCGTCACGCGCGGTACCCGCACGCCGGAGGAGCTGGGGCTGCTCGAGCTGCTGCGTTCGCGCGGGATCGGGCCGCGTGCTCCGTGGGTGGCGGCGCTCGCGCTCACCGGCGCGGTGCTCGCGCTGCTCGGGCTGGGCGTCGTGGCCTCGCTCGTCGCCCACGGGGTCCCCGCCGCCGACGCGACGCTGTACGCCCTGTCCGTCGTCGCCCTGGGGGCGGTCTTCGCGGGCGTGGCGACCTTCGTCGGCCAGCTCGTCCGGCGTGGGTCCGGCGTGGTCGCGGTCGGTCTGCTCGTCCTCGGCGCCACCTACGTCCTGCGTGCCCTCGGCGTCATGCGCCACGGCGCGTGGCTGTGGCTCTCGCCGCTGGCGTGGCAGCAGGAGACCCGGGCGTTCGCGCAGGACGCCCGGTGGTGGCCGCTGCTGCTCGCGGCGGGCGTCGCCGCGGGCCTGGTCGCTGCCGGCCTGGTGCTCGTCGGGCGGCGCGACATCGGCTCGGGCCTGCTGCCGTCGCGCCCTGGTCCGACCGGCGCGCGTGGGGTCGCTGCCGCCGCTCGGGGTGGCGCTGCGCTCGCACGTTCCGGCGGTCGTCGCCTGGGTCGCCGGCACGGCGGGCGTGGGTGCCGTGTTCGGGGTCTTCACCGACGACATCACCGAGGTCGTGGCCGCCAACCCGGCGCTCGCGGACGCCATGGGGAGCGGCGCCGCGGACGACGCGGCCGGCCACTACGTGTCCTACGTCCTCGTCCTGCTCGTGCTCATGGCGATCGGGTGCGCCGCGCAGGGCATCGGACGGGTGCGCGCCGAGGAGACGACCGGGCGTCTCGAGTCCGTGCTCGCGACCCGCGTGTCCCGGCCGCGCTGGCTCGCCGTCCAGGCGAGCCTCGTCGTGCTCGGGGCGTGCGTCGTCGCCCTCGTCGGTGGCGCGGCGCTCGCGGCGGTCGCGGACGGGTCGACGGGCGTGGACGCGGGTGCGGTCGCCAGGGCCGGTGCCGCGTACCTCCCGGCCGTGCTCGTCGTGGGTGCGCTCGGGCTGCTGCTGGTCGGTCAGGCACCGCGGGCCACGTCGCTGGTCTGGGGCGCCGTGGGGTACGTCGCGTTCGTCGAGCTGCTCGGCGCGACGCTCTCGCTGCCCGAGTGGGCCATGGCGCTCTCGCCGCTGCACGCCGTCGGACGGCTGCCGACCGAGCCGGCCGACGGCACGGCGGTCGCGGTGCTCGTCGCGCTCGCCGCGGTGCTGGCGGCGGTGGGCGTCGTGGGCTTCCGGCGCCGGGACGTGCCGCGGTGAGCGGCGCCGGACGCGAGCATCCTCAGAGGAGGCGGTCGCCCGTCTCGCGGTAGTGGCGCAGTCCGCGCAGCTCGGCGGCGAGACCCCGGTCGAGCTCCTCGGCGGTCGCGCTGCGGCGTGGGTCGTCGACCGCGCGCTCGAGGGCCACGAGGAGGCCCCACACACCGTGGAGAGCGGCCTCGAGCTGCGCGCGGTCGAGCCCGATCTCCTCGGCCTGCTCGTCCGTGACCTCGCACAGGATCCGCTCGACGACGTCGGAGAGGAGGACGGCGTCGGCGGCGTCCCGCCCCGCCGCGAGGCCGCGGCGGCGACCGCGGCTCCACTGCCCCTCGTACGTCCCGTGGTGGAGGAGGTCGACCGCGTCGAGCGTGTCGCCCCCGGACGTCACGCGGAGCAGCCGGGCGCGCAGGCGGTCCAGCGCGACGTCGTCCCCGTCGTCCGGGGCGTCGGCGAGGCGGGCGAGCTCGGCGACGAGCGCCCGGCCCTCTGGGGTCACCGGACCGTCCCCGCGGCGTCACGCACGGCGTCGACGCCGCGGTTCGCGAGCGCGTCGGCCCGCTCGTTGCCCGGGTCGCCGCTGTGTCCCTTCACCCAGACCCACCGGACGGTGTGCCGCGCGGCCTCCTCGTCGAGGGCGCGCCACAGGTCGGCGTTCTTCACGGGCTTCTTGTCCCTCGTCGTCCACCCGTTGCGCTTCCACCCGGGCAGCCACTCGGTGAGGCCCTTCATGACGTACGTCGAGTCGACGTGGAGGGTGACGGCGCACGGCCGGGTGAGGGCGCGGAGCCCCTCGATGACGGCGGTGAGCTCCATGCGGTTGTTCGTCGTCACGGGCTCCCCGCCGAACAGCTCCTTCTCGTGGCCGCCCGACCGCATCCACACGCCCCACCCGCCAGGGCCGGGGTTGCCCTTGCAGGCGCCGTCGGACCACATCTCGACGACGGTCGGCTCGCGGGTGGGCTCGCTGCTGCTCGGCACGGCAGAACCCTAGGGCCCGCGGCGGCGGTCAGGCGCCGAGCACCGCGCGACCGAGCGTCGTGACGGTGAGCGTGACGAGCAGGACCGACGCGACGCTCAGCGGCAGGCCGGCGCGGATCATGTCCGGCACGCGCACGTAGCCCGACGAGTACGCGATCGCGTTCGGGGGCGTGGCCGCGGGCATCATGAACGTGCACCCGGCCGTGAGCGCGACGGGCGCCGCGAGCAGCAGCGGGCCGTACCCGAGGGCGACGCCGACACCGCTCATGATGGGCAGGAGCGTCGCGGCGGTCGCGGTGTTCGACATGAACTCGGTGAGCAGGACCGTCAGCCCGCACACGGCCGCGACGACGACGAGCGTCGGCATGCCGTCCAGGCCGTGCGCCCGCTCACCGATCCACACCGACAGGCCCGAGGCGGTGATCTGGGCCGCGAGCGCGAGCCCGCCGCCGAACAGCAGGAGGATGTTCCAGGGCAGGTCGCGGGTGTCGGACCAGTCGAGCAGCCGCCCGCCGCAGTCCGCGCCGGACGGCAGCAGGAACAGCAGGATCGCCACGACGACGGCCACGACCTCGTCGGTGACGGGGGTGCCGGGCCACGCCAGCGGCAGCGCGATCCAGGCGACGGCCGCGAGCGCGAACACCGCGACGACGCGGTGCTGCGGGGCGCCCATCGGTCCGAGCCGGCGCAGCTCGCCGCGCACGAGCGTGTCGTCCTCGCACAGGGGCGCGGGGTCGAACCGGAAGACCATCCGCGTCAGCAGCAGCCACGCGAGCACGAGGAAGACGACGGACAGCGGCAGGCCGACGGCCATCCACTCGCCGAAGCCGATCTCGACGCCGTACGTCTCGGACAGGTACCCGACGAGCAGGGCGTTGGGCGGGCTCGCGATGATCGTGCCGAACGAGCCGATGGTCGCGGCGTACGCGATGCCGAGCATGAGCGCCGACGACAGCCGCGGGTCGGCGCCGCCGCGCTCGCGCCCGAGCATCGCGAGCACGGACACCCCGATGGGCAGCATCATCACCGCGGTCGCGGTGTTGGAGACCCACATGCTCAGCAGTGCGGTCGCGGTCATCATGCCGAGCACGAGGCGCCGCGGGGCGGTGCCGACCAGCCGCACGACGCCGAGCGCGATGCGCAGGTGCACGTCCCAGCGCTGCAACGCGATGGCGAGGACGAACCCGCCGAGGAACAGGAAGATGACCTTGTTCGCGTAGGGCGCGGCGACGTCGGCGACGGGCGCGACGCCCGCCACGGGCAGCACGACGAGCGGCAGGAGCGCGGTGACCGCCAGCGGCAGCGCCTCGGTCATCCACCACACGCCCATGAGCACGAGCGTCGCGGCGGTGACGGCACCCGCGTACGCCGGGACGCCGGCCGTCCCGGGCGGCATGTCGGGGACGAGCCACCCGACGACGACGGCGAGGAGCGGTCCGACGACGAGCCCGACGGCGGCCCGGCTGGGGCGGCGCAGTCGCTCGGCGCGCGGCACCGGGTTCCCGCGCTTGCGGCCCGTGGGCGGGTGCGCGGGAGCGGGGACCGTGGCGGAGCTGATCGCGGACCTCTCGGTGGTGCGTGCGGACGTCTCGTCCCCCTCGACGCTAGGCGCCGAGCGCGGCCGGTTCGTGGGACCTTCGTGCGGGGTCCCGGCGTCGCGAGCCCGGGTCCCGGCGCATGATGGGGCGGTGGTGACGCGGCTGCTCCTGGTCTCCGACACGCACGTGCCCGCGCGTGCCCGGCGGCTGCCCGACGACGTGTGGCGCGCGGTCGACGCGGCCGACGTCGTGGTGCACGCGGGGGACTGGGTGGACGTCGCGACGCTCGACGCGCTCGAGGAGCGGGCGGCGCGGCTCGTCGGGGGGGTCGGCAACAACGACGGGCCGGCGCTGCGTGCGCGCCTGCCGGAGGTCGCGCGCGTGGTCGTGGAGGGGCTGCGCGTCGCGGTGGTGCACGAGACGGGTGCGGCGGCCGGCCGGGAGCGCCGGGTCGACGCGCGCACCGACCTGCACGTGGACGGGCGTCGGCCCGACCTGCTGGTGTTCGGGCACAGCCACGTCCCGTGGGACGCGGTGAGCCCTGCGGGGACGCGTCTGCTCAACCCCGGTTCGCCGACGGACCGCAGGCGTCAGCCGGTGTGCACGCTGATGACGGCGCTCGTCGACGGCGACGTGCTGCGCGACGTCGCGCTGGTCCCGGTGGTCCGGGACTGACGGTCTGGTCGTCGGCGTGGCGGCTCGTCACGTGCGGGCGTCGGTACCCGGGGCGTCCGCGCGCTTCGTGCCCTGGTGGGCCCGCGGCCCGCGTGGCACGCTCGACGCATGACGCGGTTCGCGATCGACGCCCCCGTCGCGGTCCGGCTGGTGCGGGCCGGGCTCGGCCCGCCTGCCGAGCACCAGCTCGTCGGGCCGGGGGTCCTGCGCTCGGACGCGCTCGTGCTCCTGCGCGAGGAGGTGCGCCGTGGCGAGCGCACGACGCGCGAGGGGTTCGCCGACCTCGACGGCATCGCGATGCTGCGCATCCGGTTGCTCGCGGACCGGGTGACCCGGCGCGTGGCGTGGCAGCTCGCGGACCGGCTCGACTGGGCCGACGTGCACCCGGCCGAGTACCTCGCGGTCGCGCGGCTGCAGGCCGACGTGCTCGTCACGTCCGACGACGACCTGCGCGCGGGTGCCGAGGCGGTCGAGATCGCGACCGCGGGCGTCGACGACCTCCTGGCCGCGACGGCAGGCTGAGGTCAGCGCGCGAGCACGTCCTCGGTGGTCGAGCCCGGCAGGGAGACGGTGACCTGCGTGTCCCACGGGTCGCGCGTGGTGATGGACCGGCCGTCGTCGGCGAACGCGATCTGCCGGGCGCGCAGGCGGGTGGCGAGCGCGTCGAGGTCGTCGCGCGTGGGCACGGTGACGGCGACGTCGCCCAGGCCGAGCGTCGAGGCGCGGGGCCCGGCGCCCCGGCTGTTCCAGACGTTCATCGCGACGTGGTGGTGGTACCCGCCGGCGGACGCGAACAGCGCGCCGGGGTACTCGCGCATCGTGGCCTCGAAGCCGAGGGCCCGGACGTAGAACTCGTCGGCGCGGGCGATGTCGCCGACCTGCAGGTGGACGTGCCCGACGCGGCCGGCGAGGCGCGGCCCGGCGTCCACGGCCTCCTGCGTGAGGTGCTCGCGCAGGAAGAGGTCGGGGTCGAGGAAGTCGGTGGTCATGATGATCTGGCCGCGCTGGTGCAGCCAGAGGTCGCGCTCGCGGTCGGTGTAGAGCTCGATCCCGTTGCCCTCGGGGTCGGTGAAGTAGAACGCCTCGCTCACCGAGTGGTCGCTCGAGCCGACGAACCGGCTGAGCGGATCCTGCGCGGCGCGGTAGACGGTGGCGGCGAGGCTCTCGCGGTCGTCGAACAGGAACGCGGTGTGGAACAGGCCGGACTGCCGCGGGTCGACGGGCGGCAGGTCGGGGGTGTGCACGAGGCGCAGCATCGGCGTGGTGCCGCGGCCGAGCACGCGGTGCACCTGGCGGCCGCGGCTGCGCTCCTCGAGCGGCTCCATGGCGAGCGCACCGGAGTAGTAGGCGCTCATCCGCTCGAGGTCGCCGACGTGGAGGGTGACGGCGTCCATGACCGTGTCGGGGTTGATGACCTGCTCGTCGACGACGGCGGGACGGGGGGTGGTCATGGTGGGGGAGCTCCAGCGGGTCGACGAGATAGTTGTACGTTCAACTACCACGGTAAGCCCTGGGCACCCACCTGGCAAGCACGTGCCGACGCGCCGACCTACCGAGTGGTAGGGAATCGGCTAGCCTCGGCCGCGAGACCGCACGCGGAGGTGCCCATGCTCGACGTCGACCGTGTCCTGGCCGAGCTCACGCTCGAGGAGAAGGCCGCGCTCACCGCGGGAGCCGACCTCTGGCACCTCAAGGGCGTCGAACGGCTCGGCGTCCCGTCGGTCATGGTCACCGACGGACCCCACGGCCTGCGCAAGCAGGTCGCCGCCTCCGACCACCTCGGCCTCGGCGAGGCGCAGCCCGCCACGTGCTTCCCGACGGCCGCCGCGCTCGGCTCGACCTGGGACGTCGACCTCGTCCGCCGCGTCGGGGTGGCGCTCGGCCGCGAGGCGCGCGCCGCCGGCGTCGCCGTCCTGCTCGGGCCCGGTGTCAACATCAAGCGCTCGCCCCTGTGCGGGCGGAACTTCGAGTACCTCGCCGAGGACCCCGCGCTCGCGGGCGACCTCGGGGCCGCGCTCGTCGACGGCGTCCAGTCGCAGGGCGTCGGCACGTCGCTCAAGCACTTCGCCGCCAACAACCAGGAGACGGACCGCATGCGCGTGTCCGCCGACGTCGACGAGCGCACGCTCCGCGAGATCTACCTGCCCGCGTTCGAGCGGGTCGTGACGCGCGCGCGGCCGTGGACCGTGATGTGCGCGTACAACCGCGTCAACGGCACCTACGCGGCCGAGCACCCGTGGCTGCTCACCCGGGTGCTGCGCGACGAGTGGGGGTTCGACGGCGTCGTCGTCTCCGACTGGGGCGCCGTCCGCGACCGGGTCACGTCGCTCGCCGCGGGGCTCGACCTGCAGATGCCCTCGCCCGGGCCGCGCGCCGACGAGCAGGTCGCCGCCGCCGTGCGGGACGGGCGGCTCGACGAGGCCGTGCTCGACGCGGCCGTGCGGCGCGTCCTGACCCTCGTCGCCCGGGCGCAGCCCGCGCTCGACGACCCCGGCACCGTCGACCTCGACGCGCACCACGCGCTGGCCCGGGAGGCCGCCGCCGCCGGCGCGGTCCTGCTCAAGAACGACCCGGTCGACGGCGCCCCGCTGCTCCCGCTGAGCGGCGGGCGGGTGCTCGTCGTCGGCGAGCTCGCGCGCACGCCGCGCTACCAGGGCGCGGGCTCGTCGCAGGTCACCCCGACCCGGCTCGACGACGCCCTCACCGCGCTGCGCGGCGCGCTCGGGGACGTCCCGTTCGAGCCCGGGTACACGGTCCCGGAGGGACCGGACGGCGACGACGCCGCGCTCCTGGGGTCCGCGGTCGCCGCCGCTCGGGCCGCCGACACCGTCGTCGTGCACCTGGGGCTGCCCGCGTCCGACGAGTCCGAGGGCTACGACCGGCCCCGGCTCGGTCTGCCGGACAACCAGGTCGCGCTGCTGCACGCCGTCGCGGCGGTCACGCGGCGCGTCGTCGTCGTGCTCGCCGGCGGGTCCGTGGTCGAGATGCCGTGGCGCGACGACGCGGCCGCGCTGCTCGTCACCTGGCTGGGCGGCCAGGCCGGGGGATCGGCCGTCGCCGACCTGCTCACGGGCGCGGTGGCCCCGGCGGGGCGCCTCGCGGAGACCGTGCCGCTGCGGCTCGAGGACACCCCGGCGTTCGGGAACTTCCCCGGGGAGGCCCGGCACGTCCGGTACGGCGAGGGCGTGCTCGTCGGGTACCGCTGGTACGACACCCGCCGGCTCGACGTGGCCTTCCCGTTCGGGCACGGCCTGACGTACACGACGTTCGGGTACGACGACGTGCGTGCGCAGGTCCGCGGCGAGGGAGCCGCCACCGAGGTCGAGGTGAGCGTGCGCGTCACGAACCTCGGGGACCGCGCCGGCGCGGAGGTCGTGCAGGTCTACGTCCACGACCCCGAGGCGGCCGTGCAGCGACCGGTGCGTGAGCTGCGCGCGTTCTCGCGCCTGGTGCTCGAGCCGGGGGAGTCGCGCACCGCGTCCTTCACGCTCACCGCCCGCGACCTCGCGTACTGGCACCCCGGGCTGCGCCGCTGGGTCGTCGAGGGCGGCACGTTCGTCGTCGAGGTCGGCGCGTCGTCGCGCGACGTGCGCGGCGCGGTCGAGGTCGAGGTCGTCGGCGAGCCGACGTGGGGCGAGCTGAGCGAGACGTCCACGATCGCCGAGTGGCTCGAGCACCCGCGGGGCGCGGAGCTGCTCGCGCCGCTCGTCGCGCCGCACGACGGCGAGCCGGGCCTGGCGGACATGGACGACTCGACGCGCGCGATGGTGCTCCAGATGCCCGCGCGCGCGATCGTCGAGTACGGCTACGCGCCGCTGGACCACGACGACCTCGCGGCGCTCGTCGCGGCGGCGAACGGTCAGTCGCGCAGGTAGGACACGTACTGCGCGCGCACCTCGGCGGCCATGTCCACGCGCGCCGGTGACGTCGCGCCCAGGAGCCACTGGACCTGCAGGCCGTCCATGACGGCGACGAGCCGGCGGGCCGCCGAGGCGGGCTCGACGTCGGGGCGCAGCCGCCCCTCGGCGCGGTGCTCCTCGAACACCTGCGTCACCGCGGCGAGCGTCCTCGCGTACCGCCGCTCGAAGTAGTCGTGCGCCGGGTGCGTGGGAGAGGTCGCCTCCGACGACAGCGTCGCGAACAGCTCGACGATGCCCGGCCGCGCGGCGTTGCGCTCGACCACGCGGACGAGCGCCTCCAGGTAGCCGACGCCCGTCGCGAGGTCCGCCGTCATCGCCGCCTCGTCGACGTCGTCGCGGCGCTGGAGCACCGCCTGCAGCAGGGCGGCCTTGCTCGGGAAGTGGTGCAGCAGGCCCGGGTGCGAGATCCCGACGCGCGCGGCGATCTCGCGCAGCGACGCCGTGTGGTACCCGACCTCGCCGAACAGGACGAGGGCGGCCTCGAGGATCTCCTCGCGCGTCGCGCGGCCGCGCGCGTAGCCGCGGTGGGCGTCGAGCTCCTGGGCTGTCACGGGGACAGGATCGCACCTGTGTGCACACGTGCTCGCCTGCGACGCCGCGGCGACCGGGTGAGAGCGGTTGCCCGCGTCGGCGTTCGAACACGTGTGCGAGTAGCATGGGTGTGTGGAGCAGAGCACGAGCCCGCGCACCGGGACGCGGACGGCGCCCGGTCCGCGGCGCGAGGTCGCGAACCGGGAGTCGCCCGCGCGCATCCCGGTGCGACCGCAGGGTGACATCCCGGTCATCGCCCACGTGGTGTGGGCGGACGGTGCGGAGGAGTGGCGCCCGGCCCGTGCGGTGCGCTGGACCGCCGAGCACGTGATGGTGGCCTGGCGGGACCGGCCGGACGACCCGCGCTCCGAGCGGCACGAGTGGCTGCGCGCCGGGGACGTGGCCCGCTCGGTGAGCTGGTTCGTGGGGCCGCCGCAGCCGCCCGGCCCCGCCGGGGCGCGGGCCGCCTCCGCCTAGTGCACGACCTTGAGGCCGACGACGCAGGCGACGATCCCGAGCACGAGCAGCAGCCGCACGGCGCTGACGGGCTCGGCACCCGTCGCCATCGCCCAGCCGACGGTCAGTGCGGCACCGATGCCGACCCACACCGCGTACGCGGTGCCGACGGGCAGCGTGCGCATCGCGTAGCCCAGGCCGAGCATGCTCGCGGCGAGCGCGACGACGAACACCACCGACGGCCACAGGCGGTGCAGCCCCTCCGAGCGGCTCAGGGCCGTGGCCCAGACCGCCTCGAGGGCACCGGACAGGACCAGCACGAACCATGCCATGGCGAGCTCCCACGTGCCGTCTTGTCGCTGTCCGGGTACGGCACCCTCGTCCGGGAGCCCGACCTCGGGCTCTGCGCTCAGGCTCTCACACGGCGCGCGCCGGCCGTCCGTCCTGCGGCTCCCCGGGGCGGTCAGGTCGGTCACACCGGCGCGCGGTCGGGCGGCACGCCTGCCCGTGGCTCAGGGCTCCTCGTCGGCTCAGGGCTCCTCGTCGCGCACCACGAGCACCGGGCACGCCGACAGGCGCGCGACCCGGCGGCCCACGATCCGGCGCCAGCCGTGCGCCCGGGCCCCGACGACGAGCAGGCCGGCCGACCGCGACGCCCGGACCAGGGCCTGCACGGGGTCGCCCTCGGTGAGGAACGTCCGCACCTCGAGTTCCGGGTAGGTCCGGGCGAGGTCCGCCGCGAGGTCCAGCGCCGTCGTGCGGCCCTGCGTGTCCTGCGCGGAGCGCTGCGCGTGCAGGACGTGCAGGGGTGCGCCACGCCGGACCGCCTCCCGCGCTGCGAGGCCCGCGGCGAACCACGAACCGGGCGTGGCGTCGACGCCGACGACGACCGGCCCGCTCGTCGGGCGCTCGTCGTGGTCGACCAGCGCGACCGGGCAGCGCGCCTGCCACGACAGCGCGGTGCCGACGGTCAGCGGGACCGTCGGGGAGCCGCGGCGCCCGGTGACGAGCAGCTGCGCGTCGCGCGCGTACTCGGCGAGTGCGGGGACGGTCGAGCCGCGCAGCAGGACCGCCGTGACGTCGAGCTCGGGGTGGCTGCGCGCCACCCGCGTGCACAGCTCGCGCAGCTCACGGACCAGCGCCTCGTCGTCCGAGGGCGCGGCGGGCGCGCCTGCCCAGGTCCACGGCCCGACGGTCGGCGCGGCGACGTGCGCGACGACCAGGCGGGCGCGGCGCTGCACCGCGGCCTCCACGCCCCACCGCAGCGTCCCGCTGCTGTGCCCCGTGCCGTCGACGGCCACGACCACGGGCCCGTCGATGCGCATCCCTCACCACCTCGCAGAACCGGCGTCAGGACCAGGATCTCCCCGGTCGTCGGCACCGACGTGGCACGAAGGTCCTCAGCTCGTGACGGGGTGGACGGAGCCGCCCGTCAGGCGGACGAGCTCCTCGAACGTCGTCGGGAACACCGTGTGCGGGGTGCCGCCGGCGGCCCAGACCTGCCGGTACTCGGCGAGCGCCTCGTCGACGACGGTCTCGAGCGGGCTCGGGTGCCCGACGGGCGCGACGCCGCCGATCGCCTGGCCGGTCGCGAGCCGCACCTGCTCCGGGGTGGCGCGCTCGAGCGTCTCCTTGCCGAGCCGCCGGGCGAGCGCGGTGGTGTCGACGCGGTGCCGCCCGCTCGTCATGACGAGCAGCGGCCGCCCGTCGGCCCAGAACACGAGGCTGTTGGCGATCTGCCCGACCTGGCAGCCGAGGGCGTCGGCCGCCTCGGCGGCGGTGCGCGCCGAGTCGGGGAGCTCGACCACCTGGCCCGCGACGCCGGCCTCCGCGAGGGCCTGGGCGACGATCCGGGACCGGGTCGGCAGGGAGTTCGTCGAGGTCACGCGGTCATCCTGCCGCAGGTCGCAGGCCTGCGGGAGCGCCGTCCGCGGTCCGGCGCGCCGTGCCACGGACCGGCACCTCACGTCCGGCGGGGCCCGGACGTCTGCACACTGTGACCATGCCGGGACCCTTCGAGGACGCCGTGCGCACGCACGGCGCGACGGTGCTGCGCGTGTGCCGCGCGGTCGTCGGCCCGCACGACGCGCAGGACGCGTGGGCGGAGACGTTCCTCGCGGCGATGCGCGCCTGGCCGCGGCTCGAGCCGGGGACGAACGTCGAGGCGTGGCTCGTGACGATCGCGCGCCGCAAGGCCGTCGACGCGTGGCGGGCCGCGCGCCGGCGCGCGGTGCCGGTGGGCGACCTGCCGGACGCGCCCGCGGCTGACGCGCGCCGGGACCTCGACCTGTGGGCGGCGCTCGGCACGCTCCCGGAGCGGCAGCGGCACGCCGTGACGCTGCACCACCTGGGCGGGGTGCCGTACGCGGAGGTCGCGGCCGAGCTCGGCGGGACGCCCGAGGCCGCGCGCCGGGCGGCCGCGGACGGGATCGCCCGGCTGCGGCGCACGGCGCCGCTGTGGTGGGCCGACGAGGACGGCGACGGGCGGTCCGACGCCCCGCGCGGTGACGGCAGGGCGACGACGCGAGGCGGGGGAGGACCACGATGACGACCGACCGCACGCACGAGGTCCGCACGGGACCGCCCGGCCCGCACGACGAGGCCGCCCGGCTGCTCGCCGCGGCGGGCACGCCGCCGGCGGCCGAGCTGGACCGGCTGCACGCCCTGCTCGCCGCGCGCGCCGAGGCCGAGGGGCTGCTCGACGTCGCGTACCGCACGCTCGACGGACCGGTCGGGCCGCTGCTCCTCGCGGCGACGCCCGTCGGGCTCGTCCGCGTGGCGTTCGCGGTGCAGGACCACGAGGCGGTGCTCGCCGACCTCGCGGCGCGGGTCAGCCCGCGGGTCCTGGCCGCACCGCGGCGGCTCGACCCGGTCGCCCGCCAGCTCGACGAGTACTTCGCGGGGGAGCGCCGCACGTTCGACGTGCCCGTGGACCTGCGGCTGGCGACGGGCTTCCGGCGCACGGTCGTGGAGCACCTGCGGGAGATCGGCTACGGCCGCACCGCGAGCTACGCGCAGGTCGCCGCGGCGGCGGGCAGCCCGCGGGCGGTGCGGGCCGTCGGCACCGCGTGCGCGCGCAACCCGGTCCCGCTGGTCGTGCCGTGCCACCGGGTGGTGCGCTCCGACGGCAGCCCGGGGCAGTACGCGGGCGGGCCGGCCGCGAAGGCCGCGCTGCTCGCGCTCGAGGGCGCGGCCCCTGACGGCGTGGGCGGTGCGGCGTAGCGTCGAGCGCATGTGCCGGAACATCACGACCCTGCGCGGCCTCGAGCCGCCCGCGACCGACGCCGAGATCGAGGCGGCCGCGGTCCAGTACGTGCGCAAGGTGACGGGCGTGCGTGCGCCGACCGCCGCGACGCAGGAGGCGTTCGACGCGGCCGTGCGCGCGGTCGCCGAGGCGACCGCCACCGTGCTCGCCGCCCTGCCCGAGCGCCGCACGCCGCCGCCCACGGTCCCGCCGCTGCGGCGCGCCGAGGTGCAGGCCCGCATCGCGGCCCGCACGGCCGCGCGCGAGGCGCACGAGCGCGCGCACGAGCTGGGCCTGCCGCACGAGCACGACGAGGACGGCCTGCTCGCGGCGCACGACCGGACCGCCCGCGGCTAGACCGCGCGCAGCCGGACCGCGAGCGACGCTCAGACGGTCGCGTCGACCCCGTGGAGCGGCCACGGCACGAGCCGGGGGATGCCCTCGGGGGCGACCGCGGCGAGCGCGAGGAAGCGCGCCTCGGCGCGGTGCAGGCGGATGTGCTCGTCGAGCGACCACGTCGGGCCGTTCGTGAGCTGCATGCCGCACGCGCAGGCGATGGTCACGCGGCCGTCCGCCTCCGTGCGCACGAGGCCCACGGTGGTGTGGTCGGTGAACGCCTGCGCCTTCGCGCGGCGCATCTGGGCGCTGACGGCTTCGGGGGCTGCGGGTTCGTCCGGGGTCACGCTGAATGATCGGACGTGAACGCCTCGTCCACCAAGCGGTGGAGCTCGAGCGACTCGTCCCAGGTGCCGCCGCCGAGGCTCGGCATCATCTCGCGCAGCGTCGGGGCCCACGCCTCGGCGCGGTCGCCGAAGCACCGCTCGAGCAGGTCGACCATCGTCGCGACCGCGGTGGACGCGCCCGGCGAGGCGCCGAGCAGGCCCGCGATGGAGCCGTCCGCGGAGGTCACGAGCTCCGTGCCGAACTCCAGCACGCCGCCGCCCTTGCCCTTCTTGATCACCTGGACGCGCTGGCCGGCGGTGATGAGCTCCCAGTCGCCCGGGCGCGCCGTCGGCATGAACTTGCGCAGCGCCGCGAAGCGCTTCTCGCGGGACGCGGTGACCTCGGTGACGAGGTACTTCAGCAGGTCGAAGTTCTGCAGCCCGACCGCGAGCATCGGGACGACGTTCCCGGGCCGGATCGACTTGAGCAGGTCGAGCCACGACCCGTGCTTGAGGAACTTCATGCTCCAGCCGGCGTACGGGCCGAACATGAGCGCGGCCTTGCCGTCGACGACGCGCGTGTCGAGGTGGGGCACGGACATCGGCGGGGCGCCGATCTCGGCACGGCCGTACACCTTGGCGTGGTGCTGCGCGACGACCTGCGGGTTCGTCGTGCGCAGGAACTGGCCGCTGATCGGGAAGCCCGCGTACCCCTTGATCTCGGGGATGCCGGACTTCTGCAGCAGGCCGAGCGCGCCACCGCCGGCGCCCACGAAGACGAACCGGGCGGTGACCTTGCGGGCACGCGTGCGGCCGTTCCAGCGGCGGTCGCGGAGGGTGACGCTCCAGGTGCCGTCCTTGCGGCGGCGCAGGCGCGTGACCTCGGACTGCAGGTGCAGCGTCGCACCGCGGCGCACGGCGTCGTCGACCATCGAGCGGGTCAGGGCGCCGAAGTCGACGTCCGTGCCGGCGGCGGCGCGCGTCGCGGCGATCGGCTCGGTCAGGTCGCGGTCGGCGACGAGCAGCGGGGCCCACTCGCGGATCTGCTCGGGGTCGGTCGAGAACTCGAGGTCCGAGAAGAGCGGGTGGCGCGTGAGCGCCTCGTGCCGGCGGCGCAGGAAGTCGACACCCTCGGCGCCGCGCACGAACGTCATGTGCGGGGTGCTCGACAGGAAGCCGGTCCCGCCCGGCAGGCGGTCCTTGCTCGCGAGGTAGTGCCACAGCTCGCGGGACAGCTCGAACTGCTCGTTGATCCGGACGGCCTTGGTGATGTCGACCGTGCCGTCGGGGCGCTGCGGCGTGTAGTTGAGCTCGCAGAGCGCGGCGTGCCCGGTGCCCGCGTTGTTCCACGGGTTCGAGCTCTCCTGGGCGACGGCCTCGCGTCGCTCGTGGATCTCGATGCGCCAGGTCGGCTCGAGCGTGCTCAGGAGGCTCGCGAGCGTGGCGCTCATGATCCCCCCACCGATCAGCAGGACGTCGAGGTCCGTGTCGGTGCGGGGCTTGTTTCCGGGGGCGGGGTTCCGGGAAGGCACGTTCTCGATCGTAAGTTGATGTCGAGATTCTTCACCGCGAGGAACCTGTGATCTTCCCGACATGTGACCTTGGTCTCTGGTGGCGACCCCGCCGCGCCCCCTGGAGCACCCCGTCCCCGCTCGCGCGTCCACGGAACCGGGTGCGCCCGAGGGGGTGCGCACCCACCCCGGAACCGGTAGAACCATCCCATGACGCGCGATCACGACCTCGTGTCCAACCCGGCCGCCGAGCGTATCGCCGAGCGCACCCCCGACGACGCCGTGCTCGCCGCGGCGGACGCCCGGTCCGGAGGCGACCCCTCCCGTGCGCCGCGCTCGCTCACCGCCACCGAGCTCGTCCCCGACGACGAGCCGGTGTCCAGCAACGACGAGTGGGACGACCCGGACCGGCTCTGACGCCCGGTCCCGTCGAGGGTCAGTCCAGCGTGATGCCCGCCGCCTGGACCGCGCGCAGCAGCTCGTACCCGTCGGCGCCCTGCAGCACCGGCACGCCCTCGCGCGAGACCCGGTGCTCCGCGCGCACCGACTCCGCCGCGGGCGCGGGAAGCCCGTGCGCGAGCACGTGCTCGGCGAACGTCAGCTGGCGGATGAGGATCGCGCGCATGCGGTCCGGCCGCGCCTGGGCGGCCTGCGCGTAGATCTGCGGGTCGTGCTGCCCGTCGTCGCCGACCAACACCCACCGGACCTGGGGGAGGTCCTCGGTCAGCCGGCGCAGCTGCGAGAGCTTGTGCTCGCGCCCGCTGCGGAACCAGCCGGTGTTGGTGGGACCCCAGTCGGTCAGCAGCATCGGGCCGGGCGGGAACCCGAAGCGCCGCAGGAAGCGCCCGATGGCCGGCGCGGCGTTCCAGGCGCCGGTCGACAGGTAGACCACGGGCAGCTCGCGACCCGCGACCAGGCGCGCGTACAGGCCCGCCATGCCGGGGACCGGCTCCCGCGCGGTCTCCTGCCGCCCCAGCGTGTTCCAGGCCGCGACGAGGATGCGCGGCAGGCGCGTCACCAGCACGGTGTCGTCGATGTCGCTCACGATGCCGGACCGCACCTCGGGGCCGACGACGTGCACGGGGGCGACCGCGTGCGCGCCGTCGGCGGCCCGCAGCCCGATCTCGTGCCAGCCCGGCTCGAGGTCGCTGTCGAGCCGTACGTCGAGGTAGCCGCCGCGGTCGGTGACCACGTGGTGCACGCGGTCGCCCACGCGCACCTCGACGTTGGCGCCCGCCACCTGGGCGGTCGCGAAGGACCGCCACCCGCGCACCGCGGCAGCGGGGCGTGCCCCGGCCTGCGCCGCCGCGCCCGCGCCCGGCAGGTCCTCGTCGTGCACCGCGGGCGCCGCGAGCAGCGTCCGGGCGAACACCCGCACCCAGCCCGGAGCGCCGTAGCCCGCGTACGGCTCCAGCCGCAGTGTCCAGCCGCGGCGCCGCAGCACGGCCGCGACCCGGCGGTCGAACGCGTCCTCCAGGCGTGCCGCGGGGTGCAGCCGCGCGCCGGGGTGGGCCGAGCCCGGCCGTGCCGCACCGGGACGGACGGCGCGCAGGTCGTCGCGCTCGTCGCCCCGGGCGCCCGGCCGGGCCCCGTCCGTCGTGCCTGCGCTCACCTGGCCGCCGCGGCCTCGCCCGCCGCGCGTGCGGCGCCCTTCTCGGTGCTCTCGCCGGCCGTGCTCAGCGCACCGCCCGAGGACTCGAGGTGCGCGCGCACGAACCAGTGGAACAGCTCGAGCTCGTGCAGGTGGCCGACCAGCAGGTCGTTGGTCACGGTGTCGAGCTCCTCGGTGTCGGCCGCGGCCTGGCGGTGCGCGGTGATCACGCCGACGTAGACCTCGTCGAGCGCCCCCAGGTGCTCGGTGGTCGACGCGCGGCCGATGCTGTAGTCGTCCCAGGTGCGCGCGCGCACGAGGGCACCCGGCGTGCCGACGGGCGCGACGCCGAGCGTAGCGATCCGCTCGGCCACCGCGTCGACCATCGCCCGCACGGCGTCGACCTGGGGGTCGATCATCTCGTGCACCGCGATGAAGTGCGGGCCGACGACGTTCCAGTGGATGTGCTTGAGGGTGAGGGCGAGGTCGTTGAGCGCGTGCAGCCGCTCCTGGAGGATCGCGGCGACCTTCGCGCCGTCCTCGGGGGTGAGCGACGGAACGGTGTACTTCGGCAGGTCCTGGGGCGCCATGTCAGCTCCTCGTCTCGTCGTCGCGGGCGGCGAGTCGTCCGGCCCGGGCTCCTTACGCTGCCCCACCCGGCGGCGCCCCGCCATCGCTGGCGAGCGGGCCGACGCACCGCGGACGTCCCCGGTGCGCCCCGGCCACGCCCCGACCCGGACCCATCCTCGTCAGTCGTCGCCGGGGCTGCCCGCGCCGTCCACGAACGGGTCGCCGCGCTCGTCGAGCCGTCGCACGACGTCCTGCGGCGCGAGCTGCTCGAGGCCCGGCCCGACCTCGTCCCACCACCGGGGCGCCGCGACCCGCGGCTCGTGCCGCCCGCGCAGCGAGTACGGCGTGATCGTCGTCTTCGCGGGGTGGTTCTGGGACCAGTCGAGCAGGACCTTGCCGCCGCGCAGGTCCTTGCGCATGACGGCGACGACGAGCTGCGGGTGCTCGCGCGCGAGCTCGTGGGCCAGGTCGCGCGCGTACTGCCGCACCTCGACCGCGGGACGACGACGGGGGAGCGGCGCGTACAGCTGCATGCCCTTGCTGCCCGAGGTGACCGGCACGGTCGCGGTCAGCCCGTCCTTCGCGAGCCGCCGCGCGACGACGTGCGCGACGACCGTGCACTCGGCGAGCCCCGCGCCCGTGCCCGGGTCGAGGTCCACGACGAGCCGGTCCGCGCCGCGCACCCTCCCGCCGCGCCGCGGGACCGACCACTGCGGCGTGTGCAGCTCGAGCGCGCCCGCGTTCGTCGCCCACACGAGCCCGGCCAGGTCGTCGAGGAACGGCAGGTCCAGCTCCGTGCCCTCGTCGTCGTTGCCGGGGGCGGCGGGCAGGACGCGGTGCCGCAGCCACGGCGGCGCGCCGCGCGGCACGTTCTTCTCGAAGAACGGCTGGCCGTCGACGCCGTCGGGGAACCGGATGCGTGTCACGGGCCGGTCCTCGAGCTGGCGCAGCAGCGCAGGGGCGACCCGCACCACGTAGTCGATCAGCTCGGCCTTCGTCGTCCCGGTGGACGGGTAGAGCACCTTGTCCAGGTGGGTGACCTTCACCTTGACGCCGCCCACGTCGAACGTCTGCTGCTCCGGGCTCATGCCGCCTCCCACGGGTCGGGTCCGGTGTCGTCGCGCAGGCCGCGCACCACGGGCTGGCGCAGGCGGCCCTGCGGGGTACGGGTGAGGTACCGCACCTGCACGACGAGCGTCGGGGTGCACCAGTGCGAGCCGCGGGCGTCGACGCGGGGCACCTCGTCGTCGAACGGGCTCTGCGGCCGCTCGAGCGGCGCCACCCGTTCCAGGAGGTCGCGTGCGACCGGGCCGGTGAGCCCGCTGCCCGCGCGGCCCAGGAAGCGCAGCCGCCCGTCGGCGTCCGGCGCCCCGAGGAGCAGCGCGCCCAGGCGTCCGCTGCCGCTCGTCTCGTCGCGCCATCCGCCGACGAGCGCCGCCCGGTGGTGCCGGTGCGCGACCTTCACCCAGTCGGGTGAGCGCACGCCCGGTCGGTACCGCGACGCGCGGCGCTTGGCGACCACGCCCTCGAGGCCGTGCGCACCGGTCACCGACCACAGCTCGTCGCCGTCGTCGTAGACCGGCGACGGCGCGACGTGCTCGGGCAGCGCCAGGGCGTCGAGCACTGCGCGCCGCTCGTCGTACGGGCGGCCGGTGACGTCCGTCCCGGCGACGCGCAGCGCGTCGAACACGAGGTACGTCACGGGCCGCACGCGCGCGAGCTCGGCCGCGCGCCGCGGGTCGCGCACGTGCATGCGCTCCGCGATCGCCGCGAACGACGGGACGCCGCCGTCCATCGCGACCACCTCGCCGTCGAGGACCGAGTCCGGCAGCGCCGCGAGGCCGGCCAGCTCCGGGTACGCGGGCGTGACCTCGCGCTGCTGCCGGCTCCACAGCCGCAGGTGCGGGCCCGTCGTGTCGGCGAGCACGCGCACGCCGTCCCACTTCACCTCGAACGCCCAGCCGGCACCGCGCGGCAGGTCTCCCGAGGGCGAGGGGGTGGCCAGCATGGGGAGCACGGGTCCATCCTGCCCAGGACGGGACCGCACGGCGCGGGATCGGGCCGCACGGCACCCCGTCGGCCGCACGCCCTGCTCCGGTCGGGTCGTCCGGACCCGCCACCCGAGCGGGGACGGCACGCCCCTGGCAGGCTGTACCTGCAGGTCCGGGCCGCGGTCGCAGGTCCGAGGCGGCCCCGCGCGGGGTCCCGACACACGGAGGCGCACGATGCGGGCGATCTGGAAGGGCGCGGTCGCGTTCGGCCTCGTCAACGTGCCCGTCCGGCTCTACGCCGCGACGGGCGAGCACGAGGTCACGCTGCACCAGGTGCACGCCGCCGACGGCGGCCGCATCCGCTACCGCAAGGTCTGCAGCGTCGACGGCGAGCCGGTCACCATGGACGAGATCGCCAAGGGCTACGAGACGGCCGACGGCGAGCTCGTCGTCCTCACCGACGAGGACTTCCAGCGGCTGCCGCTGGCGACCGAGCGCGAGATCGAGGTGCTCGAGTTCGTCCCCGCCGAGCAGGTCGACCCGATCCTGCTGGGCAAGACCTACTACCTCGAGCCCGACAAGGCCGCCGCCAAGCCGTACGCGCTGCTGCGCGGCGCGCTCGAGGAGGCCGACCGCATGGCCGTGGTCAAGGTCGCGCTGCGCCAGCGCGAGACCATGGCCGTCCTGCGGGTGCGCGGCAAGGTCATCTGCCTGCAGACGCTGCTGTGGCCCGACGAGGTGCGCGCCGCGGACTTCCCGATCCTCGACGCCGACGTCACCGTCAAGCCCGCCGAGCTGTCGATGGCGAAGTCGCTCGTCGACTCCCTCGCGTCCGACTTCGACCCCTCGCAGTTCGAGGACCGCTACGAGGCCGCGCTCACCGAGCTCATCGAAACCAAGGTCTCGTCGGGCGACACCCGCTCCCTGCCGCAGCCCGCCGCGCCCGAGAGCAGCGAGGGCGGCGGCGAGGTCGTCGACCTGCTCGCGGCACTGCAGCGCAGCGTCGAGAAGGCGCGCTCCGCACGCGGTGAGACGGACGAGCCGAAGGCCGACGACAAGCCCGCGAAGGCCAAGGGCGGCAAGGGCGGCCGGACCCGCACGAAGTCCTCCGACGACGACGCGCCCCCGCCGACGCGCAAGAAGGCCAAGGCCAAGGCGTCGTGACCGACGACGACCGCCGGGACGCGGCCGTCGCGACGCTGCGCCGCGTCGCGTTCCTCCTCGAGCGCGCCCAGGCCACGTCCTACCGGAGCGAGGCGTTCCGGACCGCTGCCGCGGTCGTCGAGCAGCAGGCGCCCACGCGGCTCGCGGCGCTCGTCGCGTCCGGCGGGCTCACCGAGCTGCCGTCCGTCGGCGCCCGCACCGCCGGCGTCGTCGAGCTCGCCTGGCGGGGACGGCCCGTGCCGTACCTCGAGCAGCTCGAGCGCGAGCTCGCCGACGGCGTGGCCGCGGCCGTCGCCGACGCGGGCGAGCACGCCGACGCCGCCCGCGCGCTGCACGACGCGCTGCGGGGCGACCTGCACGCGCACACCGACGCGAGCGACGGGGGAGCGAGCATGCAGGAGATGCTGCTGGCCGCCCTCGAGCTCGGCCACGAGTACCAGGCCGTCACCGACCACTCGCCGCGGCTCACGGTCGCCAACGGCCTGTCCGCCGCCCGGCTGCGCGCCCAGGTCGAGCAGGTCGCCGCGCTCAACCGCGCCGTCGCGCCGTTCCGCGTCCTGACCGGCATCGAGGTCGACGTCCTCGACGACGGCACGCTCGACCAGGACCCCGCGCTGCTCGACGAGCTCGACGTCGTCGTCGCCTCCGTGCACTCCAAGCTCCGCATGGACCGCAACGCCATGACGCGCCGCATGCTCGCGGCGGTGCGCGACCCCCGCACGGACGTCCTCGGGCACTGCACCGGCCGGCGCCTGCTGGGCCGCGAGCGCCCGCCCAGCGAGTTCGACGCGCGCGCCGTGTTCGCCGCGTGCGCCGAGCACGGCGTCGCCGTGGAGATCAACTGCCGCCCCGACCGCCTCGACCCGCCGCACGAGCTGCTGGCGCTCGCCGTCGAGGCCGGGTGCGACTTCGCGATCGACACCGACGCCCACGCCCCGGGGCAGCTCGACTGGCAGCTGACCGGGTGCCTGCGTGCGGCGCGGCACGGCGTCACGGCGGACCGGGTGGTCAACACCTGGCCCGTCGAGCGCCTGCTCGAGCGCACGCACGCGTGACGAAGATCGCACGCCACGACCCCTGACGTGCGCGAAGGCGCCGCGTGGCCGGGCTAGGGTCGCCCCTGCGGCCGCCGAGTCCGCCGGCCGTAGGACAAGACAGGAGTCGAACTCACGTGAGCCTCAACCGCACCGAGCTCGTCCAGGCCGTCGCCGGCAAGGCGGGCCTGACCGCGACCGACACCGACAAGGTGCTGCGCGCGTTCCAGGACGTCGTCGTCGAGCAGCTCGCCGCCGGCGAGACCGTCTCGATCCCGGGCTTCCTGGCGGTCGGGAGCGCCGAGCGCGCCGCGCGCACGGGCATCAACCCGCAGACCGGTGAGAAGCTCGAGATCCCGGCCGGCCGTCGCGTGAAGCTCACCGCGGGCAGCACGCTGAAGCGCGCCGTCCAGGGCTGACGCAGCCGGTCGAAGGCCCGGTCCCCGTCCGCGGGGTCCGGGCCTTCCGCACGTCCGGGTGCCGGTCCTCCCGGTGGACGGTGCCCGGGCGTCACCGGTCGCGGGCGGGTTCGGTGTCGGACGTACGCGCCCGGGAGTGCCGCTCGAGGCGCTGGGGGAGGACCCACCAGCACACCGCGAGCACGACGAGACCGAGCGAGCCGACGACGAGCCCCGCGGTGCGGTCGAGGACGACGTCGAACACGAACGACGCGCAGCCCGCGAGCGTCACGGCGAGCACCGCGAGCCCGCAGCGTGCGAGCACGTTCCCCGCGTCGACGAGCTCGGCCTTCATCCGCCGCCGGAACAGCACCCGGTGCAGGCTCACGGGGGCCACGATGAGCGCGGTCGCGAGGACCGCGAGCACCACGAGGACCAGGTACAGGTCCTGCTGGTAGGCGTCGAGGTCGCCGAACCGCTGCTGGAACGGGATGGTCAGCAGGAAGCCGGTGAGGATCTGCGCGCCCGTCTGCGTGACGCGCAGCTCCTGCAGGAGCTCGTCCCAGTTCCGGTCCATCTTCTCGACGAACGTCTCGTCCCGGTCGCCGTCCCGGTCCGTCGCGTGGGGGTCGCGCACTGGTCCTCCTCGGGGGTCGGCCTGGATCATCCCGCAGGTGTCACCCCGGCGCGCGACGAGCCGGGCGACGACGCGCGCGGCGGGTGACGGACCCACGGACGACGAGGGGGACACTGGGCGGGTGACATCGACGACCTCCACCGCGGCGCCCGGCGCCGCCCTGCACGACCCCGCCCGCCGTGACTTCGCCTCCGACAACTACGCGGGGGTGCACCCCGAGGTGCTCGCGGCGATCGCCGCCGCCAACGGCGGGCACGAGACCGCCTACGGCGCCGACGCGTGGACCGCACGGCTGCAGGAGGTGGTGCGCGCGCACTTCGGCGAACGCGCCGAGGCGTACCCGGTGCTCAACGGCACCGGCGCGAACGTCCTGAGCCTGCAGGCGGTGCTGCCGCCGTGGGGGGCGGTGGTGTGCTCGTCGGACGCGCACGTCCACACCGACGAGAACGGGGCGCCCGAGCGCGTCGCCGGCATCAAGCTCCTGCCCGTGCCGACGCCCGACGGCAAGCTCACGCCCGAGCTCGTCGACCGCGAGGCGTGGGGCTTCGGCGACGAGCACCGCGCGCAGCCCGGCGTCGTCTCCCTCACCGAGTCCACCGAGGTCGGCACGGTCTACACGCCCGAGGAGATCCGCGCGGTGGCCGACCACGCGCACGCCCTCGGGCTGCGCGTGCACGTCGACGGCGCCCGGCTGGCGAACGCGGCCGCGTCGCTCGGCGTGCCCCTGCGCGCGCTGACCACCGATGCGGGCGTGGACGTCGTGTCGCTCGGCGGCACCAAGAACGGCGCGCTGCTCGCGGAGGCGGTCGTCGTGCTCGACCCCGAGGCCGCGACGGGCATGACGTACCTGCGGAAGATGGACATGCAGCTCGCCTCGAAGATGCGGTTCCTGTCCGCGCAGCTCGTCGCGCTCTACGAGGGCGACCTGTGGCTGCGCTCGGCCGCGCACGCGAACGCGATGGCGGCCCGGCTCGCGCACGGCCTGCAGGAGGCGGGCGTGGAGCTGCTCCACCCGGCCCAGGCGAACGGCGTGTTCGCCCGGCTCGCCCCGCCCGTCGTCGACGCGCTGCGCCGGCGCTGGCGGTTCTACGACTGGGTGCACGGCACCGTGCGGCTCATGTGCGCCTTCGACACCACCGAGCAGGACGTCGACGACCTGCTGGCCGCGACCCGCGAGGCGCTCGCGCAGCACGGCTGACGCGGACCGGACCGGACCGGCCGCAGGCGGGGGCGGACGCGACCGCGGTCCGACGAGCGTGCGCATGCTCGTCGGACCGCGGACGTCGGTCCCGTCCCGCGGTCGTCGGCTCCGCGGGACGGGACGTGGTTCGGCACCGGTGGTGGGGGAGCGTGCCTCCCACCACCGGCGCCCGTTCGTGGACGGCCGTCAGGCCGTCGTGCAGGACGCGCCGTTCAGCGTGAACGCGGACGGCGGGGTGGCGGACCCGGTGTGGGAGCCGTTGAACCCGATCTCGACCGACGCGCCCGGGGCGAGCGTGCCGTTCCAGGCGGCGTTCGTGACGGAGACGGTCTGGCCCGTCTGCGACCACGTGCCGCTCCAGCCCTGGTCGAGCTTCTGGCCCGACGGCAGCGTGAACTGCAGCGTCCAGCCGCTCAGCGCCGAGGTGCCGGTGTTCGTGACCTTCACGCCGACCGACATGCCGGTGCTCCACGAGCTCGCCTGGTAGGCGACCGTGCAGCTGCCCGCGGGGACCGTCGGGTCGTCGGTGGGGTCGTCCGTCGGGTCGTCCGTCGGGTCGTCCGTCGGGTCGTCGGTGGGGTCGTCCGTCGGGTCCCCGGTCGGGTCCTGCGTCGGCGGGTCGTCCGGGAAGTCACCGACCTGCGAGAGCGACTTGCCGGTGGTGCTGTTCACCCCGCCCAGGGGGACCTGGTGGTCGAGGCCCACGAACTTGCCGCCGTCCTGCCACAGGCTCGGCTTGAGCAGCTCGTACTTCGCGCTGTCCCACGTCGTCCAGTCGTCGAGCAGCAGACCGCCCGTGTCGCCCGAGTTCGGGTTGAGCGACCAGAACGTGTGCGAGATGCGGCGCTCGATCATGAGGTCGCGCAGCGCGGTCAGCCAGCGGTCCTGCCGCTCGTCCTGGCCCACGCGGCCGCCCCACTCGCCGATGAGCAGCGGAGCGATGTTCTGCTTGTGGATGAACAGCCAGTTCGGGTCCCAGACGTCGGCCTCGAGCGTCTCCTTCGTGAACGGCTTCTGGAACCACTCCTGCTCGAAGACCAGCGGCCCGTAGTCGTGCGGGGAGTACACGAGCTGGTTCGCGCCGAGCTCGATCGGGTGCTCCGTGACGCCGCGCAGGTTGCCGCCCCACCAGGTGCTGTAGAACTCCTTGCCGTTGGTCGACTCCCACGAGACGCCCGGCTTCGGGTACACCTCGATGCCCTCGCAGAGGATGAGGACCTTGGGGTTGATCGCCAGGATCTTCTTGCCCGCGGTCTCGCACAGGTGCTTGAAGTTGTCCTGGTCCGTCGACGAGTCCCACTTGGCACGCGGCGAGGAGTTTGCCGTGCCGTGCGGCTCGCTCTTGACGTCCATCGCGACGAGGGTGTCGTTGTCCTTGTACCGCGCCGTGACCCACTCCCACGCCTCGTAGAAGTCCGCGGTCGTGATCGAGCCCTTCCACCACACCGGGTGGAAGTGGCCGGCGTTGTCGGCCTCGGCGCTGTGCACGTCGAGCATGACCTTGAGGCCGTACTTCTCCGACAGCGCGAGGAAGTGGTCCCACACCTCGAGGGAGGTCTTGCCCTCGAGCTCGGGGTTCACGTACGTGTTGACGCCCGAGGAGACCGCCGCCTTGCCGGCCTTCCACTCGAGCAGCAGCTGGGTCGAGATCGGCACGCGCACGATGTTGATGCCGCGCTGCGCCATCGCGCGCGTCACGTCCTCGAGGTTCACGGACCACAGGCCGTGGAAGACGCGCTCCGTGGCGTTGAAGCCGAACCAGTTCGCGCCGGTGAGCCAGACCTCCTTGCCGGCCTCGTCCACGATCTTGTTGCCCTCGACGTGCAACCAGTCGCTCGAGGGAGCGGCGGACACCGGGCTCGCGGTCGCGGCGACGGCCAGGGGAGCGGAGAGCGCCGCGGCGGCGGCGAGGGCGACCGCGCGCGCACGCAGGGTGCGGCGCCGGGTCGCGGGGGCGGGAGCGGACACGGTTCTCCTCGTCGAGACGTTCGGTGGTGCCCCGGTCAGGGGCTGGGGGAAGGGCCGTGACCGCGGGCGGCCGTGCCGGAGCACGGCCGCCCGCGGCCCTCACGTCAGCCCGCGGTGCAGCTCGCGCCGTTGAGCGTGAAGCTCGTCGGGTTGTTGTTGGTGCCGGAGTGCGAGCCGTTGAAGCCGATGTCGGTGCTCTGGCCCGGGGCCAGGTTGCCGTTCCATGCGGCGTTCTTGGCCGTCACCGTGGTGCCGGACTGGCTCCA
>Ga0182792_1000327_pt1 | contig 46464 bp, 30 predicted proteins | sample Passage237B_FD_130497 | JGI IMG/M metagenome (GOLD analysis project Ga0182792, IMG submission 130497) | Cellulose adapted compost microbial communities from Newby Island Compost Facility, Milpitas, CA, USA - Passage2 37B (version 2) (version 2) ...
CGTCTGGTCCAGTGGTCGTCATGATCGGTGTCCTTCCTGCCGAAGCCCTCAGCCCCGGCCGGTCAGGCCAACCGAGTTACACCGTTGTTCTTACAGTCCCCGCTGCAGAGCCGAAGCCCTGACCGTCGACGTGTCAGCCGATGATCGGCTGGGTTCGGCGAACGTCGAGAACCGTGATCTGGGTGGGTGTGTCGCGGCGGAGCACGATCCAGAGGTCGAGGTCGTCGACCTGCATGGCCTCCAGTCCGAGCGGCGTCGACCCAGTGGCGGAAACGCTGCCGGCCTCGAGCGCATCCAGGGCACGTGACAGGGCCAGCGGGACCGACTGTGGAACGCCGGGCTCGTAGAGCTCGTCGATCCCTTCGCAGGCGATCCCGGTGAACCACAGCGTGATCACCGACCTGCTCCCAGCGCTCGACCCGATTGCGGTAGTGCCCCTTGTGGGTAATGGGGCACCGGGGTACGCTTGGGTGTACTCGAAGCCAGGGAGGTCACGCCATGAGCGAGCACTACGTCGGTGACGTCGAGGTCGATTCTCGCCGTCGCATCTCCCTCGGCCGCGCCGGCAAGAAGGAACACACCCGCTACCGGGTCGAAGAGGACGACATGGGCGTCCTCACGCTCACCCCGCTCATCACCGTGCCGGTCACCGCGTTGGACGCCCGGCTGCGCAAGGCCGTGACCCAGGCCGAGGAGGGCAAGGTCCGGCCCCGGCCGGACAAGACCCGCATGTGAGATCCCGGCGGCTACCACGGTGCTCCGATGGCACCGATGGGCTCCACCAGCTCCACCGACAGCTCGGCCAAGACGGCATCGAAGTACGAGGCGAGCCACTGCCAGCTCGCCAACTGGCCGTCGCGCTTGGGGTGGGCTTCGTCGATCGTCGCCGGGCCGGCGACGATCGCGGTACGAGCTCCAGCGAGGTAGGTAGTCCGAGCCTGGTCCCCGTCGGGAAGGCCGATCCGCAAGAAGTCCAAGTAGGGACCCTTGCCGTCAGGGTCCTCCCGAACCGGAACCGGTGACCCCTCCACGCAGCTCTGCGCGGAGGGATGCAGCAGCAGGCGGGGAACGACCGCGACTCGGCTCTCGGTCGTGTACGCGTCCACGAGCGCTGGACCGAAGAACACCGTGCCGTCGTGGAAGCAGTCACCGATGGCGATCCCACCCCGCGATGCCAGCCGATGGTCGACCAGAAACCGGGCCTGGATCGACCCGGCGTACCAAGCGACCAGATCGAACGCCCTGTCCTTGCCCGAGCGACCACCCTTCGAGACCATCCCGGCGCTCGGGGCTGACGCTCCGAGGTTGTCGGAGAACCACAGCGACCGGAAGTCGATCCCGCTCGCGCCGGGCCACGAAGAGATCAGCTGCCGTTCAGTGTTGATCGCCGTGCCCAACGCGTTCAGGAACCCGGGCGACGCTTGCAGGTTCTGCGCGCCGACCAGGTCCAAGAACACGACCGTCCGTTCCCCATGTGCACGGCCGTCATTGGGCTCCAGGCGCGCCCGATCGAGCACCTTCAGGCCCTCGGGCGGCTCGCTCCCGACGTTCACGGGTCCGTCGTTCAAGAGTCCACCACCCAGGTGCTCCACCGCACCGCGTCGGGAGGCAGCCCGGTCGAGAACTCCGGCGGCGGGTTGCCGGCGATGATCTGCCCCACCGCCTCGGCAGCATCGCGGTCGCGCTGCGCGGCGATGTCAGGGTCGATCGCCGCCCACGCGTCGTCGGACATGACGTAGACGACACCATCGAGGTGATGGGTCTGCGAACGGAACCCCCGACCTCGAAGCACCTTGCGGATCGCTCGGCGCAGCGCCTCGACGTGCTCGGCCGGGACTCCCACGACCCGCGACGAGCCGAACGTGTCCACCTTGTCGGCCGCCATGGACGCGAGGAACTCCAGCCCGACGGGAGCGTCAGATTGCGGGAACCAGGTGTCTATGACCCGGAGGCAGGACCGACAGGTCGGTGCCAGTTCGACCTCTTGGAACCGACGGAACGCCCCACCCTCGCCAGCCGCCAACTCGACCCAACGTCGACCGCACAGCGCCTTGGGTGACCATCGCTCGTGGTGCAGCGCCGCTTGGTCGTAGCCCGGGATCACCTCCGGTGGCTCCGACGGGCCCGTGCGGTCCACGTTCACCGCGGCGCGTCGGTTCTCCTCGGCGCTCACCGCCGCCACGTGGATCTCGCCCCCGCCGGTCTCCACCAGGAGCAGCTCGCGACCCAACACCGACATTGCGTCGACATCAGCGCTCATCAGCTCGGCTCCCATCTGCTCCTGCCCCCATCCTTACGCGTTGGCTTGATGCCGGTAGGCCGCAAACGTCGTCAGTGACCGGGGCGAGGTGCGCCACCGCGGACTGCGCGACCGCGAGGTACTCGCCCAGCGCTCGGCCATGCTCCTGCGCCCGCGACAGGCCGTCGACGGCTCGGGCCACGAGGTTCATCGGGGCCTGATCCGTGCCCGCGTCGCTCCGGCACGCTCCTCGCTCAACCTCGAACTGGAGATGGCGGGCGATCTGGTCGAACACCTGCGGCAGGCGGCCGACCAACACCATCACCTCGGCGAGGACCCGGTAAAGGTCGGTCACGTCCTCCCAACCCAGAGCACCCGCCGATGGACGGGCGAGGGTGAGGTGGTTGAGCGTGCGGACCGCCTCGGCCGCAGACTCCGCGACCACGACCGGACCCAGGGTCGACGCCCGGGCGGTCACCGCTGCTCCTCGTCGCCGTCGTCGCTCAGATCGCCATCGACATCAGCGTCGTCATCGACGTCGCTCGGATCGAGGTCCCGGTCGGCCCCATCGACGTCGACATCGTCGGGGTCCACGCTGGCCTTGTTGCGCTCGGTGCGCAGCAGCAGCGAGAACGTCTCAGCGGCGGCAGCCTGCATGCCTGGGAGCACGTGCTGGTACACCTGCATCGTGAACGCGATGTTGGCGTGACCGAGCCGTTCGCTGACCACCTTGATCGGCACACCCGACTTCAACAGCAGCGTGGCGTGGGTGTGGCGAAGGTCGTGCAACGAGATGTCGGGGATGTCGAGCTTGGCGACGGTGCGGTCGAACAGCTGGCTGAACACATCAGGGTGCGGCGAGGTGCCGTCGGCCTTCACGAACACCAGATCATCCGGCACCGGTTCGACGCCGTCGCGTTCCTCGGTGCGAACCTTGCGCCAGTCCCGCAGCACCTGGACCAGGTCCTCCTCGATGTCGATCGTGCGGCGACTCGTCCCGGTCTTCACGTCCGAGATCGACACCTTGTAGGAGACGGACACCAGCGCCTGACGCACCGACACCCGCCGGGCATCGAGGTCGATGTCACGCCACCGCACCCCGAGGACCTCCCCGCGGCGCATCCCCGTGTTCGCCGCGAACTCGAACGCGGCGCCCATCCGATGCGACGCGATCGCGTCGAGGAACACGACGAGCTGGTCGATCTCCCACGCCTTGATCTCACGCCGCTTCTGCGCCTCGAGCGACGGCGCGTCCGCCAACGCGACCACGTTGCGCACGACGGTGCCCTTGCGGGCCGCGTCGCTGAGCGCCTTGTTCAACATCACGTGGATGTTGTGCACCGTCTTCGGGGCCAGGCCCTTCGCCGGACCCTTCTCCCCGGGGCGCTTCTTGCGACCGCCCTTGAGCAGCGCCGCGTAGAACAGGTCGATGTCATCGGGCGTCAACTGGTCGAGCTGGCGCTTGCCCAGCCCCGGCACCACGTGCAGTTCGATGTTGCGCCGGTAGGCCTCGAAGCTGCTGCGACGCAGCCGCGTCTCCTGCACCGGGAGCCACCGCTCGGTCAGGTACTCGCCCAAGGTGAGCTTCTCGCTCACCACCGTCTCACCCCGGTGAGCCCGCTTCACCAGCTCGGCCAGCAGCTTCTCGGCGTCGCCGCGCCGGGTGCCTGCCTGCACCCAACGGCGTCGGTACTCGCCCGTCGCCGGGTTCACGCCGTCGTAGACGACGGCGTACCACTTCTTGCCCTTCTTCTGGATAGATCCGCGCATCAGCGTCCCCTTCGGTTCGAACCGGTTGGGGACGTCGAGCAGCGGGACGCGGCCATGGCTCCGGGACGTCCGACGGAGCACAGGCGCTGCCCCATCGACGGTACACGTCGAGCACCCAAAGGTCGACCCCCAACCCCCGCCAGCCACCGCCCCCGGCCGGTCTCGCCCAACAAACCCGAAGATCGCCCGAACCGGCCCCCCGGCCGCCTCGACACGCACCTCGCCGACGGCTCCGGCGGACACGTCACCGCGGACTCGAGTGCCACCCCGGCCCGCTCCGGCACCGCCTGGCGTTGCCCATCCCAGGCCGCACAGTAGAAAGAACAGTAGAAATCTGGTCTCGGGGCATGGAAGAGGCCCTCCTCGAAGTGTCGAAAAGGGCCTCTGACCAGGTACTTTAGTTGGTGGCGGGGGCAGGATTTGAACCTGCGACCTTCGGGTTATGAGCGATCAGATCACCGTCTCAACCCCTACCATTCTGTCCCAAACTGTACCGCTGACCTGCGTATTTGACAAGAGTCAATGCCGGTCCGCACCGGTCCGTCACGTTCTGTTGCTGATGGTTCGGTAGAAGACCCGGTAGAAGCCCTGACCCTTGATTTGGCCGCTGACTGGCACCTCGTTCGCTCATCACCACGGGCTCTGCCATCGGATTGAATCGGGGGTATCTGGCGACCTTCGGGCCGGCCGAAGGAGGTCAGATCGATGAGCGGACACGGAGGGCCTGCACCCGAGCCTGGGTCCGAGGCAGCGGAGTCAGCGCTGGGAACTGGGCGACAACTCGATCGTGGAGGTCGGCCGCTCCGGACTTGTCCTCGATTGACACCAACAGGGCGAACGGCACCGAGCTCGGACTGCCATCGAGAAGACCCGCGCGTCGGGCGAGGTAGCTGAGTTCGATTCGAGGCCGCTCGGCTTCGTCCAGTGCGAGGTTGAAGCGGTGATGCCGGATCGTCTCCCACTTCCCAGCGTCTCGTAGAGCACCCTCGGATGATCCAGGTGGTGCCCCGAGCGTTTTGGTAGCCGGCTCCTGGCTCATGGTCCAGCCCGCTCCGAGCAGGGCAAGAGCCTCGGCTGAGGTGTAGTCGAGAACCTGCGACTTCTGCCCGGTTCCCTTCGGCGGCGAGAACCGATGGCGTAGATGATGAGGACGGAACGTCAGTTCGAGGGAGGCCCTCGTGTACTCCGTCGGCTGCGAGGGTTCGACCGGAGACAGATACGCCAGCGTGACCGTGACGGCAAGCGGACCGGCCGTCCCGGATGGAACGGGCACCTGGTACCCGAGAAGCTCCCCACGTTCGATCTCGTCGATGAACAAGATGTCGGCCCGGTCGGGTCCGCTATCGAGGATGGGAGCGAAGTCGAGCGGGAACCGACCGTGTCCGACCTCGTCAATCAGCTTGACGTGGGTGCGATGCCGTTCGGTGAAGTGCACAGCTGCGGCGCGTAGAACGCTGGGCGTCGCGACCGGAAGTCGGGAGGCAAGGTCGGCAAGAGCGTGGGTGACCAAGGGTGCGGCGAAGCTCGTCCCAGCAGCGTCGAGATAGCTGCCGTCGGCGGCCAGCACTGGAAACGGGTCCGCCGCCGTACCGCCGAACTGCACTCCGGCAGGCTGGACTCGGTTGCCGTGTCGTCCGGGTCCCATCGATGAGTACGGTGCCCGAGTCCACGGGGTGTCGGGAGCCGCCACGTCGCACGCTCCGGTCGTGAGGCCGTTCACCATGTCGGCTGGCACCTGGACCCGGTGAAGTCCAAGGGCTTGGTCCTTGTCGCCGTCGTTCCCCGAGGCGATCACGAAGAGCACGTCGCGCTCCCACGCAAGCTGATCGAGCTCGCTCGTCCAACGGTTGGGCTCGGTGGACTCCTCGACCGCAAGTTCCACTCCCAGACTCAAGTTGACGATGTCGTAGCCGTTGTTCGCGACCGTCTCCTTGATGCGATCGAGGACCCAGTACCCGAACAGGTCGTCAGGTACCGGCGGTGCTGGGAGGACACGGAAGCTATCGACGGGGCAAGGCGGCTGGCGTGCTGTGTCGCCGGGACGAGTGAGGCCGTACATGACAGCCCCGGTGACTCCGGTGCCATGGTCGAGCTCGCCCGGATCAGCCGCTTCGGGAGTCAGGTCCACGCCGCCATCCGGGAAGAATCGCGAGGTCGGTGTCAGCTCGTGAACGCCACCGTCGAACACCGCAACCTGCGGGGAAGGCGAAGCCGGGGAGCTGATCGCAGGGGGCAGAAGACGAGAGAGAGCGCGCGTGCCAAATCGGGGCCGCGGCCTGATCGCTGGCATCGGACGCAGCGCCCGAAGGGGATTGAACCTTGCGAGCTGATCTGCCTGAGATGCCGGCAGGACGATGGGCGCAAACGTGAGGCCGCCGACCTGCCGGACGAAGTCTCGGTGGCTCTGGCCGCCGAGCAGCCCAACAAAGGTGAACCACTTCTCCATCGTCGTTGGGTCGAGTGGCTCAGCTTCGCCCTGGATCATGGTTGATGGGTGAAGGACGGCTTCCCAGGTGATCGGCACGTCTTCAACCTCAGGACGGGCCAAGACGATGTCGTCGCCGCTCGCGATAGCGACCTGATCGAGCTTGCGGATCTCCGCGAACGCCTGCTGTTCGGATCGTGATCGACCTGGCTGGTTCACCAACGCTTCGAGCATCTCCAAGCCTTCGTCATCAACCGCCAAGACAAGCCTGCGAGTGCCGGTTTCCGTCGATTTGGTCTTGGTCTGCAAGATCGCCGTGTCGGCTCGCGATCCGACCGGGATGGCTCCGATCCGGCTGAGAAGAGCATCTGGGAAGTAGCTGGCGGCGAGATAGTTGGGCAACAGCCGGGCTTCTATGTACACCCGGTCCCCACGAAGGCGGGCGGGAAGACCGGCTGCCGTTGCGGAGAGCGTCTGGACCATCGGCAGCAACAGCTCTCGGGCCTGCTCGGGTGTCTGCGGTTCGAACTTGTCGCCACCGCCCGACGGCGGAGCGTCCACTTCCATTCGAAGACGCTCTCCACCAACCAGGAGCCGACGGTCCGTCTGGGTCGAGGTATCGCTCATGAGCGCGACCGCGCCCTCTTGATCGCGGCGGCCACTGTGGGGTGGCTCACCCCAACGTTCGCAGCGATCTGCCTGTTCGAGAGATCCAACATCTCGGATGCCGCCCGCCACAGCTGATCGCGAGCCGCACCCGGGCGCGGTTCAAGAGTCAGCAGCTCGGCCAGCAGCACGTCCGACACCGACTGGCGATCGAGCACGGCCCTACGTCGGACTCGCTGCCACAACCGGGTGAGGTCCGAGCCGCTCGCACCATCGGTGATCCGCGCAGCCAGGTCGAGGGTCGGCTCATCCACCGGGTCAGCACCGGCGGCTAGATGGCCAAGAATCTTCCGCCGCTCAGCTTCGCCAGGCAGTCCGAACTCGACCTGCCGGTCGAATCGGCGTTCAACCGCCGGATCCAAGAGCTGTGGGTGATTGGTTGCCGCGACCAAGAGACTGGTGTCGGGCCATCGGTCAAGTTCGATGAGCACAACGTTGACGATCCGTTTGAGCTCACCGATGTCGGTGTCGTCGTCTCGACGCTTGGCCAGTGCGTCGAACTCGTCGAGCAGAAGGACGCAAGGGCCGGACTTCGCGAAGTCCAGAGCAGACCGGATGTTGCGACCGCTGTTGCCGAGAAAGCTCGACACGACCGTGGCAAGGTCGATCGAGACGAGTGGCACCCCGATCCCCGCCGCAAGCCATCGTGCAGCCATGGTCTTGCCCACGCCGGGGGGGCCAGTCATCAGGATCGTCCGGGTCAGCTCGACGCCCGCACGCGTCAGCTCCTCGACACGGTGACGTTCCTCGACGACCTCCTCGATCTCGCTCATCGCGAACGGCTCGAGCGCCAGGCCGTCTCCGTCTGGAGCAGCATCGACAGTCACGAGCTGGTGGGTCGTGCCCTCTTCGGTGGGCAACGAGACATCTGCCAGCCGAAGACCTGGCTGCTTCGCAGACGACGCGAGAGCGTCATGCAGAGCCACCCGGAACATGTCGGGATCGGCCACCCCAGGCGGGACAGCTCGGACAAGCCGGGTTGCGAGCTGGCGTACCCCCGGGCCAAAGCCACCAGATCCCACTCGAACCAGATCGAGGACGGCCTGCTCAAGTCCGCCCTCGTACTGGTAAGTATCGCTCATCCTGGCTGCCACGCTTACCAAGCTACCACGGACTAGGCGCAGCCTAGTCCGTGGTAGAGGAAAGTGAATGACCTGTTGGTTCGCCTACTTACCACCCACCGGGAGCGGTCCGCTGCCATCTCCAACCCCACCAACCTCGGAACGTTGGGGCGCCCACCGCGTGCGGCCTCGATGTCAGCTTCGTTCACCGACTGCTCCCGCCAGCTCAGCGAGGACGCGCTTGACGCCTTCGGGGTCGAGGAGGCGTTGGCGGGCTACCTCGATGGCGAGCGGCTCGGGGAGGCAGTCGCTGAACTTCATGTTGTCGGCGAAGTCGGCCGCGATGCTGGGGGCGGGGAGAATGTCGGGGTGCAGGTCGGCGAGTTGCTCTTTGATCGCCTTCGATGATGCACGCACCGGGTCGAGGCCGATGGAGAGGTCGTCGCCCCGGGATGCGGCGAGGTCTCCGAGTGCGTCGGAGAGGGTGGCGTTGGCTCGTTGGCCGGCCCAGGTCCACCAGCGAGCGCGTGTCGGCTCGATCACCACCGAGGTCACACCCGGTCGAGCGAGAGAGAACTCACTACGGGCCTCGGCGAGCCCGGCTTGTGCCCGTTCGGTGAGGGTGACGCCAGCGGGGTCGATGCCACTGGCGACGTCTCGCATGGCGTCGCACAGCTCGGCACTCAGCGCCCGTCCGGCACCGAACCAGCGGGATCGGCCGACGCGGTCTGAGGGTTCGACCCAGGCGAACTTGCGGTCCCAGTCGATGCTGGTGATTTTCCAGCTTCGACCGGCGAGGAGGATCGTGGCGTAGCTGCGGTCGTTGGTGAGCAGCGCGGTGGGATCGAGGTGTCCCAGTTCGTTGGCGCCATGGCGGATCACGAAGGTCTGGGGTGCGGTGAACACGGAGGTGAGTTCCATGAAGTGGCGGAACCCGTAGCTGCGCTCCCCTTCCGGCCCGATCGAGAGCATCCCGGCATCCTCGATCAGCATCCCCGTGGCGATCAGGTGCTCGACGATCTGCTCGGCATCGCCGGACTCGATGGCGGCGGCGTAGGCGGGGAGCCGTCCGAGGACGTCGGTCCAGAGGTTCCGGCCGACCTGGCCTTCTTGGATGACGAACGCCAGGAGTTGGTGGGCGAGCAGGTGTAGCGGGAGGGGTGGTGCTTCGACTGGTTCGACGTAGCCGGTGCTCCAGAGCTGCATCAATCCGGCGGTCTGGAGGAGCGGGAGGCCGTCGCCGGTGGTGAGGAACAGCATGTTCCGGGAGGTGCCGGGGCGGCGGCCGGTTCGTCCGAGTCGTTGCAGGAACGAGGCGACGGTGGTGGGGCTGTCGATTTGGATGACTCGGTCGAGGTCTCCGACGTCGATGCCTAGCTCGAGGGTGCTGGTGGACACGATCACGCAGTCGCGTGCTTCGGCGAAGGCTTGTTCGGCGCGGCGGCGTTCATCGACGGCGAGTGAGGCGTGGGAGACGAACGTGCTCACGTCGTTCGCTCGTAGCTCGGCGGCGAGCGATTCGACACCGGAGCGGGAGTCGACGAAGACGAGTCGCTTCTCTCCGGCGTGGAGGCGGGAGATGACGATGGCGGCGTTCTTGGTGCTGCCGACGTGGTCGATCGTGAGGTCGGGCACCGATGCAACGCCGCCTGGGCCGACCTCGGGTGCGACGACTCGACGCGGCGAGGTGCTGCTACCGACCAGCCAGTCGAGCAAACGGGTTGGGTCTCCGACCGTGGCTGAGAGGCCGATGCGTTGCAGGTCCCGGCCGGCGACCGCGGTGAGGCGTTCGAGTACGCCGAGGAGGTGCCAGCCGCGGTCGTCTCCGCCGAAGGCGTGAACTTCGTCGATGACCACGGTTCGGAGGTTTCGGAACAGGACCCGGTGGTCGGTCTTGACCGACAGGAGCATCGCTTCGAGCGACTCGGGTGTGGTGAGCAGGATCTCGGGTGGGTCTTCGATGATCCGCCGCCGGGGCGCGGCCCCGATGTCGCCGTGCCACACCCCGGCCCGCAACCCGGCGAAGGCGGCGTACTGATCGAGGCGTATGTGCAGGTTGTTGAGCAGCGCCCGGAGCGGGCACAGGTACAGCGTCGATAGGCCTGGCCGTGGGTCGCTGAGGATCTGGGTGAGGATCGGGAAGACGGCGGCTTCGGTCTTGCCGCCTGCGGTGGGAGCCAATGCCAGGACGTGGTCTCCAGCGAGGACCGGGCCGATCGCCTCTTCTTGGAGCGGGCGCAGCTCTCGCCATCCGAGGCTGTTGACGATGTGGTGCTGCACGATGGGGTGCAGCGCGTCGAACCCCATGGCTAGGAGCCGTCGGTCTCGGTGCTGAGGTCGAGTTCGATGTCGTCGATCGACCCGCCACGTTCGATGTTGCGTTCGACGTCGGACATCTCGGAGTCGCCGACGGTGAGCTTGTAGTCCCGTCGGGGGTCGAAGTCGTCGAAGAGTTCGACGCGGTCGAGCACGTCGCCGACGAGCTTCTTGAGGAACAGCCGGGGGGCGATGCCGACCTGGCCGCCGAGCTTGCCAGCGACTGCATCGGCGAGGTCTGCGAGGTACTGGTCGTCGACGACCTGCACGATCCGACCGGCAGCATCGGACCCGGAACCGGAGACGAACACCGTCCGTACGTTGGTGCCGAGTTCGATGAGGCGGTCGTGGTTGAACCCGGAGAGTCGGATCTGCACGGCTCGGGGGTTGTCGAAGCGCGGGTCGCCCGTGAAGTCGACGGTCAGTCGTTGCGCCAGGGGTGCGAGGCGCTGCACTCCTTGGGGTCCGTCGAAGAAGGCGGGGGTGCCGGTGATGAGCAGGTACAGGCCGGGAAAGCGACCGCCGTCGACTTCGTCGATGAGTTGGCGGAGAGCGTTGAGCGACTTGTCGCGGGTGTCCGAGCGGACCCGTTGGAGGGTCTCGACCTCGTCGATGATCACGAGCAGTCCGCTGTTGCCGGAGTCGCGGACCACGGTCAGCAGTCCTTGGAGGAACGACAGGGCTCCGGCGTGGTCGATGTCGCCTTTGATCCCGGCGTAGCGCTTCACAGATGCGGCGACGTTGGGCTGTCCGCCGAGCCAGGCCACCAGGCCATCCGCTGTTGCGAGGTCGCCTTCGAGCATGGCTCGCCGGTAGGCCCGCAGCACGGTGGCGAAGGTGGGGTTGGTGCGGCTCACCTCCGCCAGGCGGGCCTCGATGAGCCGGTCGGTGGCCTCGGCCAGAGCGGCTTCGTCGTGTTCGTCGATGGTGCCGCCGGCCAGTGCGTCTTCTTCGAGGACGAAGAACCAGCCGTCGATCAGCGAGCGGAACGCTCCGGTGTCGCCGTCGCCGACGGCGAGTCGTTCGATGAGGCGCCGGTAGACGGTTTGGAGGTGGTGGAGCGGGGTCTCGGTCTCGGAGATCTGGATCTCGCTGGTGACGAACCCGGCCCGTCGGGCTCTATCGGCGATCCACCGTGACGCGAAGGTCTTGCCCGAGCCCCATTCACCACGGATGCACTTGAACACCCCCGACCCGCTGGCGGCGCGGGCCAGTTCCTCGTCGATAGTCGGGCCGAACCGCTCGAGTCCGACGGCGAGGAGGTCGAGGCCTCGGGCGGGCACGGTGCCTCGACGCAGTGCGTCGATCACTTCGTCTCGGCGGGCTTTGCTGGGCGCGGGGGCGTTCACGTGGGTCCTCCGAGGAACTGCGACCGCAGGAGGGCTTCGTCGAGCCTGGCTTCTTGGGCGGTCGTGTCGATGGTGAGGACGCCGAAGCCGTCGACGTTGAGGACCCGGGCGACGATGGCAGCGAACCCGGCGACGCGCCCGACGGGCATCCCGGTTGCTTGGGCGATGACGGCGTAGTTGGCCACGCCCCCACGGCGCTGGAGTGCACCGAGCGTGGCTCGAACCTTGTCGGGGTCGGGTTTGCCACGCACGATGGCACCGAGCTGCACGGCATAGATGTCCGACGCGAGGACCTCGTCGATCCACACCGGGACAACGTCCACCACCGAGGGCTCAACGACCGAGGGCTCCGGGTCGCTGGTGGCGGGGGTGTCGAAGAGAGCAGCTTGGCCTGTGTCTTGCTCGGTCGACTTCGTCTTCTTCGTGCGACGGGTCGGACGCTTCGGCTTGGCCTCTTCTTCGAGGTCGACGTGAAGGTCCCACCAGGTCGGCCGGGCCACCGACAACACGTCCCACCCGTTGGGGAGATCGACACCAGCGGGAGCGAACACCGACAACGGCACGATGCACTCATCGGGCGTGGCGCCGCCGTGGTAGCCGCCGTGCTTGGCCGAGTACCGAAGGTCGTCGTGCCAGGGGGCCAGCACGCCACGCTCGTCACCGAGCAGCACGCGAGGCCCACGCAGCAGCACCTCGTCATCCGATGGGCTGCGGTCGGCGACGCGCCACCGGTCACCGCCTTCACCGGAACGAGCGACGTCGCCCTTGCCGTCGAGCCCGACGCCCAGGACGTGGCCGTGATCAGCGGTGATGATCACGATGCGACCGGCTGCGGTGGCAGCTCGCAGGAGTGCGGGGAGCGGGCCGAGGTCTTCAATGCGGTACTCGGAGGTGAAGGTGCCTCGGCTGAGGTCGTCGTCGATGGTGTTGACCACGGCAGCGACCACCCGCGGTCCACTGGCAGTCAGCGCCTCACCAACGTGGGGCGGGAGTGCCTGGCCGATGCCGCTGACGAGGTCGGGGCGATGGTGGACGACCATCGCTTGGGGTCCGTCCAGCTTGGCGATCTGCGGGTGCTTCGGAAGCTCGCGCTTCTCATCCGCGGCTGCACCGGTCCGGAGCTGCCCCGTGAGCAGGGATGTACGGGAGGCCTCGGTCACCGTTGGTAGCGCGGCGAGGGCGACGCGGCGGCGGTCGTGCTGGCCGATCTCTTTGAGTCCGTACAGGGCGAACTGGTCGACCAGTTCGAGGAACGGGGCGAGACCGCCGCCATCGAGCACAACGAGCAGCACGGGTGCTCGCTTGGCGAGCGGTGCGACGAGGTCGCCGAGCACGGCCTCCACAGCCAGCATGTTGGTGGCCGGGAGTTCGGAGCCGGTTCCGTCGGTGGTCCAGCGGGCGAGCGCTTCGGCGAAGGCCCGATTGCCGTCGGCTCGGCGTTGGTGCGCTGCTTCGCTGATGCGACGGAGTGCCTCGGCGAAGCGCGCCGGGGTGTCGTCTCCTTCGCCGACTCGGCGGCGGGCGGCATCGACCCAGGCACCGTCGGCCAGATAGGCGTCGACGGATTCGGTGAGCGTGAGTGGGGCGGTCCGATTGGGGTTGGCGCCGGTGCCGTGCTGGGCGCTGATCGGGTCTCGCAGCCAGGAGACGAGCCTCGCCGCGAGCTGGGCGCGTTGTGCTCGGGGTCGGCCTGGATCGGTGCCGGCGATGCGGTGGGTCACGACTCGGTGTACGGCTTGGCGCATGACGCGGGGATCGACCAGGCCAGTGGCGTCGAGGGCTTCGTGCAGCAGGTCCGCGAGTTGGTCCAGGCGCGTCTCGAAGCTGACGCTCAGCACTTCGCTGGCGTCGGTGAACGTGGCTTGCCAGTCCGCCACCAAGGCCGATCCGGCGTGGTCGAGGTCGTGGATCTTGGCGTAGCGGTCGTCGATGGTGGTGGCGAGTTCGGCGACGGCCCGTTCCGCGGCCCGCGCCCAGGCTTCGAGCGCGGCGTCGGTCACAGAGTCGCAGTTGGTGAGGTCTTCAATGCGGGCTTGGGCGCGGCTTCCGCTGACGGCTCCGACGACGGTGCGAGCGGCGAGCCCGGCCGGGAGGCACCGTTCTCCCCTGCCTTGGGCGATCGCTCCGGTCACGAGTTGCCCCGCGGGGCCGAGCAGCTCGCCGAGCGTCGAGCACAGTGCGGCGACGATCCGTTGATCGGCGGCGTCTATTCGAGCGGTGAACGACCGGTCGGCGGTGGCGACCAGCAGCCGTTCCAGGGAGGTTCCGGTGGCACCGAGGACGGCTTCGGTGATCGCTCGGAGACCTGCTTCAGCAGTGAGGACGACCGCTCCGGCGGGAAGGGATTCTTCGCGGACGTCCAGGAGTGGGTCAGCCATCCACGAGTAGCGGGCGTCACCGAACGCGGGGTCGAGGGATCGTGCGCCGAAGCGCTGCCGAACGGCGTCCCACGGGCTGAGGCTGTAGAGCTTGGGGCGGATGAAACGTCCGAGGAGATCGGCGCCGAGGTCGCCTTCTGCCAGGTCGGTGAGCAGCACCAACGTCTCCTCACCAGCCCCGTCTCCTGGTTCGGTGGCGGTGAAGTCCGCGATGGCTCGCCGGGCGGCGAGTGGGCTCGGGCACGGCTCGACCCGAATGGTCCCGACGGTTGGATCGTCAAGGCCGCCCAGGTTCCACACGGGGATGGCCTTCACTCCGACGACGAAGGGCTCGGGGTGCAGCCGGTCCTTCATGCCGTCGCGCAACTGGTGAACGAGCTGGCGCAACAGCTCTGGGGTTGCCGCTCGCACTGACCCGCGCGAGGTTGATCCGGCTTCGCGGTCAGTGACCTTCGTGCCGGCTGCCGGGCTCATGCGCCTGCTCGCCACCGGGCGTAGGTCATGCCCCGGTCTCTCCGCTTGACCGGATCGTGATGTCGAACGGGCCATCGCCCAGTTCGCCGTCTTCGACCTGCTTGCGCAGCGCGTTGAGTTGTTCGGCGGCGTCGCTCCGGCTGAGTCCGGCCACGTTGATGGCCGCTCCACCGGTGTCGATCGAACGGCTGGTGAGCCCGGTCGTCCCCGCCGGTGGTGTGTCAGTCGGCGTGACGGCGACTGTGGCGCCCGGGACTTCGGTGTAGACGAGTTGCTTCGCCTTGGCGGCCAGGTCGCGAAGCTGCGGTGCCAACGCGATGCTCAGCTCATCGGCGTTCAGCAGCTCGTCGAGCGCATCCTCGATCGCGATGCCTTCGTCGCGGGCGATCGCGGCCGCGAGTAGCTCGGTGTCGATGCCGGTGATCGTGCCGTTGATCGCCGCAGCCGACTTGATGGAGGCGCCGATGGCTTCCGGGCTGGGATCGAGGTCCGCGGCCAGGAAGGCGTTGACCTTGTCCAGATCGCTCCCGGCAGCATCCACGGATCGCAGCAAGCCAACAGCATGGGTGGCCGTCGTGATCCGGGCACCGTCGTCGTGGCCGACGACCGCGGCCAGCGTGCCCAGCTCCCCGACGAGCGATTCCGCAGCAGCGAGGTGTTCGGTGGCGGCTGCGGCCAGGCCGGCGCTGAGCTTCGCGAGCGCAACCGCTGAGGGTGCCGGGGGCAGACCGGCGAGGCCGAGCACCCGCTCGGCCCGACGGATGGCTTCGGACCACGCCAGTGCATCGGGGAGTTCTTGGGCCACGACTTCGTAGTGATCGGCGAGGTTGTCGACACCGACGCGGGCCGGGCCGCCGTGATCGGTGAACACCCGGTCGGTGGCCGCGGCCCACACGATGACAACGAGGTTCTGGAGCTCCTTGCTGAGCCCCATGGGCTTCGGTTCGTCGATCCAGGTCCGGAGCTCCGCGACGGTGACGTGCCCTTCGACGCCGGACTGGGTGCGTTCGGCGAGCTTGCGGGTGAAGTGAGTCTCCCAGCGCTGCGACACGTCAAGCAGGAACGCCTGCTCCGATTGCACGCCGAGGCCGAGCGGGTTGGCGATGCGGGCCATAACCCGACGATCGGCGGCACTGACCTGGGGGATGCGCCGGTCTGGGGCTTCGAGCGCGTCGCGGCACACCTCAAGGACGGTCTTCAGGTCGGCAACGCGGACCTCGGCATCGATCTGAGGGGCCGCTGGGTAGCTGTGTTCGAGTGCTTGTTCGAGGACAGCCTCGAACGCTTGACGCAGCGACGTGGCCACCGGTGGGCGAACGGCAAACCCGCTGACCAGGCTGGAGAAGTGATCTGCGAGCGCATGGCTCGAGTCCACGACGGCAGAATCGGGAGTGCCCAGACCGTAGGCCTGCTTGAGGGTTGCGAGCAGTCGGCTGCGGGCTGCGCTCTGCTGGGCTTCCAACTGTGGCCGAGCCGATTCGCGGGCTTCGCGGCTGAGGTGTCGGGTGGCCTCGGCGAACCGGTCGCTGGTCTGGCCGGGGACGGGAAGGAGGTGGTTGAGCCGAACGAGTGCGCCGAGTTGGGCACGCATCTCGGCGGTGAAGAACGACGGGAGCCAACACAGCGTCCGCCACTCGTTGCCCAGGGACCGAAGCGCGTCGACGCGGGCCAGGTCTTCGTGGGGGGTGTGGCCTTCGTCGTCGAAGGGGAAGTCGATGACGATCTTCCAGGTGCTGCCGGTGGACGCGAAGGATGCGTCGGTTAGCTCAGAGGTGTCGCGGACGTTGCCGAAGACGAGGTCGGCTCGACGCTTCACGCCTCGCCAAAGCAGCGAGGTGGACTGCATGAGCTGGTCGGTGGAGACGTCGAGTTCCTCGGCGAGCAGGTCGCGGATGAGCTTTCGGCGGCTGCCGAGGTTGTCGACGCCGCTCACCGAATCGAGGATCGCCCGGGTGTCAACCTCGCTGAGCACCAGGTGGACGGTGGGGTTGTGGGGATCGCCACCCACTTGCAGCTCACCCGCTCGTGCCGCCCACGAGTTCAGCTTGGTGACCACCACGCTGACCTCCATGCCCGGCACCGGGCTGGAGATGAGGCCGTGGTTCAGGGCGACGAGCTTGCGGGCGGTCAGGTTCTGGAACGGCTGGGAGTGCGGCACCAGCGCCGCGAGCAGGAGCGTCTTGATCAGCCGGTCATCGGTGACGAACGCGGCAGGAGCGCCGTTGGCCGACAGCGTCTCCTCGGTGACGCCGTGTTCGGCAAGCAGGAGAGGCCGCAGCGAGGTTCGATAGATGCGTCGGGCCGACTCGAACTGGGGCTTCATGGCATCCGACAGCGGTTCGTCGCTCTCGGCGAGCACGTCGAACAGGTCACCCACGGGCACCAGGTGACCGACTTCGAGGGTCTCGCGGTGACGGACGAGCAGGTCGAGCAGCACCCGCAGACCAGTCCGGGTGCGCTGCAACGCTCCCGCGACATCGACGACCACGTTCAGGAACGCCGGGGAGAACGGATAGGTGAGCTGGAAGTCCATGTCGGTCCCGGCCTCGCCGCGCAACGCGTCGCGTTGATCATCGGTGAGGGCGAGCGACGCGAACGCGGAGGCCAGCGCCGCCGCCCCGGCGTCGTCCACCGGTTGCAGCAACCGATGGTGCGCGACGACAGGAAGGTTCGAGTCGTTCAGCACGATGTCGGAGAAGCGACCGGCCTGGAAGTTGAGCTGGTCGATGAACCCGAGCCGCTCCACTCCGGGGACATCGGAGCCGATGAGGTCGCGCAGGTCGCGCTGGCGGGCGATGATGCTGATGAGCGGGGCGGGCCGGTTGGCGTCGCTGGCTTCGACGAGCTTGGAGATCTTCGACGCCTCAGCCGCGACGAACGCGGCGTCGGCCATCCGCGACATGAGCCAGAGGATCAGCTCGTCGAGGAACAGTATGACGCCCGTGTAGCCCAACTCGTGAGCGTGTCGGCTGATGGCGGCCAGGCCGGTGTCGATGTCGACGTAGCCCTCACGGTTCGCGGCCGCACCCTTCGCGAACGCCGAGAGAAGGTCGGCAAGGAGGGCTCGTACCAGCAGGCGTCGGTCCTCACCGTCGACCGGCTGCTGTCGGGCCCGCTCGAAGCGGTCGGCGTCCCAACCCCCGAGGTCGCCCCAGCCATCGTCGGCTCCTCCGCCGTCGGTCTCGTTCAACGCAGCGAAGAACGCTTGGTCGCCCATCCGTTCACGCAGCGACTGGGCGTTGTCGAGGATCGGTTCGTCGGCGAACAGGTCGGGCAGCGGGGCCTCGGGGTGCCGTTTGCCGAGGTAGCGGACGTAGGTGCCGAAGATCGCGCTCTCGAGCGACGTGGCCCCGATGAGGTGGAAGGGCACGGTCAGGAAGCGCTGGCCTTCGCGCCATTCGTTCATCGACTTCACCACCGGCGCCAACTCCGGTCGGGCGAGGGCGGCGGGGTTGCCGTCCAGCAGGAGCTGGAACATGCCCATGAAGTTCGACTTGCCAGCACCGAAGCTGCCCGACAGGAACGCGGCCTTTGAGCTGTGCTCATTGACCGCGGCACCAACGAGCGCCGCCGCTTCAGCGAACGCCGACAGGAGCTGGTCGGTCACCACGTATGCCTTGACCGTCTCGGCGGTCTGCTCGGTGGCGTCGGTCAGCTTGAAGACCAGGTCGCCTTGGCGGACCTCCGTCGGGATGTTGATCGCGTCTCGAAGCAGCATCGGTTCGGGCGACATCGAGTTCAGTCCTCAGCCTTCTTGCTCGTTGCCTTGCGGCGGCCCCGGGTCGGGGCGGGTGGCGCCCACGCCCGGACGTCGTCGATGGTGGCACCGATCGACGCGAGGACCTGGTCGATCTGGCCTCGGTAGAACGCGGCCAACGGCTGCCCCAGGCCAGGAGCAACGTCGGGATGCCACTGCTCCACCCATGGCAACACCTCATCCAGCGCTGCGACCAACGGCAACAACTGCTCGCCCGTCCAACCGTCCTCGGTCTGCCGCTTGAACAGAAGGGTGGCCAGCGCCTGAGCGAGCTGCGCGTGATCGAATCCTGCCCAGGCCAGCACCATTGTCGAGTCACCCGACGACGCGTCCCGCTCGGCCCCGATCACCGACGTAAACCGCTCCTTAGGCACGTCCAGCTTGCCGCGCTGCTTCCAGTACGACGGCCTGAGGAAGTCGGCTTGGACGTACTTCGGTGGCACCGCGATGCGACCGACGTCCTCACCACGATCCTCGGCCCGCTGGAGCTCCCACGTGCGCTCCCACTCCGCCCGCTTCTTCAGACCTGACGACTTGTACCGGGCCGCAGCCTGCGCTGGAACGTGCTCATCGGCAACCAACCCGGCAACCACCGCCAACGGGTCGACATCGACCTGACCCATGTAGAGGCGCGCCACCGACATCCAGTCCTCGTCGGTCGCCACCCGATCGGCGAGCTGAGCCACCGTCCGCGTGACGGCGAACTCGCCGTCGAACCACAGCGACCGATCCTCCAACCGATCGAGCAACCACTCACGCAGTGCTGCCTGCTCCAAGTCTTCCCACGGCGTACGGCTCCACCGCCGTTTGTGCTCCGGCCGCTCGACCAGACCCACGTTGCGGTCTGCCTCGATCAGATCGATCCGCCGGTTGACGAGATCCCGATACCAGTCGGGCCAGTGAGCCGGCAGTTCCGTGATCGGCGTCGACCGGTGGCGGGTGAACCAGGCCGTCTCGGTTTCACCCGCGGCGACCCTTCGAGCTAGGAGGATCTCAAACGCCCGCTCGCCCAGGTCCAAGGGCGGCGGTTCGTAGCCCCCGGGCACAGTCAGCGGGTCATCGGTGAGTCCGTAGAGGTGGAGACAGTGCCAGTCGAGCTCCTCCTGGACGGACACCATCTCGGCAAGGATGCGCGCGGACCCCGAGTGGGCTGAGTCGAGCTGGTGACGGGTGGGGACACCGGCCGCGGCGACCGCCGCCGGCTGGTTGTCGGAAAGCTCCTGTGCCTGAGCGTCGAGCCATCGCCCGAGGTCGATCGGCCGGTCGCCTCGGGGCAGCGGGAACTGCTGAAGCTTTGTCCCGTCAAACTCGAAACGTTGCCCAGCCGGATCGGCATGGGCATCTCCACCATCCCCCATATGCTTTCCCTGAAAGACCTGTTGCATCCAGAAGCACGCCACTGACGAGTTCATGATCGCGAGCAGGCCGAGGAGTTGATCCACTGAGAGCCCCTCGACAGGGACCAGCACCTGAGCATGGCGGTTGAACAACCCGCCCATTCTCTCAAGAGCAAAGTGATTGTGGGTCGCCACATCACTAAATACCAGAACGGGTCCATTGAGCCGGCCGCGGAAGATCATCGAGTACTCGGTCCACCGAAGACCGCGCTCCAGTTGTGTCTTACCAAAGGCAACGCGCCCCGAAAGCTCAGCGCGCCATGGCCATAGATATTGATCGAGCCGAGAGTCTTCGGAAGGAGTTATAAGAGCGTCGTAAGGGAACACTACAGTTTCAGAAGGGCAGATCCGCCAGTCACGTATGTCCTGACCGAGGATGAAGTCCTTCGCATACGATTCGTCCAGAATCCTTCTTGCCGCACTTCCGATCGCGAAGATCTCATCGGCGCGGGTGAGAACACCCGAGCCTACATCTTGGATAAGATCAACCAACCTCGCCGACGTGACTCGGTCTAGTTGGTCCTTCAACTCTGCTGCGCCGCCGCCGCCGATACTCCATGGGTGAATCGAATATCTAACCCGGCTCACGTCATTGACACTGACGAAGTCAGTTTCGGTACCCAACTCGTCGATCTGATTGATGATCGCGGACCAGACGCGACCCTTCGATGGGTCTTGTGGCGTAGAGGGTTCGCCTCGGATCCCTTCAACAGCGCGAACGAAGTCGTTGACCGGAGGCTGATTACGACCAAACAGAATTACAGTTGGCGTACCATGACCAGGGATCGACGCACCTGAAGTATCAACTACGTGTGTCAGATCCCACTTGGGAAGGAACTGTTCGATCAGTTTCTTGCCGAACTCTCGCTTCATGAAGGAGTTGGCGGTGATCAGTCCAACGAATCCAGCCGGTCGACCCGCTGATGGGTTGGCACCCTCCGCGAGGTTGAAGAAGAGCTCGGTGAACGGCACGCCGAGCGAGTACTGACGGTGGCACGAGTCGTAACGCTCCCGGTAGGCAGCATTCGCGGCCTTGTCCTTGGGGACGATGTAGGGCGGGTTGCCGACTACAGCTGTGTAGCGACGGTTGAACGTCTCCCGGAGTGCATTGGAATCCTCCGTGGCGTAGAGGAACTGGCGGTCGCCGCCGCCGAGCACCTCCATCCCCGCGAACTGTTGCTTGGGGGCGCCCCACAGGAGGGAATCGCCGACAGCCACGTGGATCGGGTAGTCACGGACATCCGCGAGGCGGTTCTGGTTGGCCCTCTGCATCGCGGCGACGAGGAGGCGAAAGCGGGCGATGGCGGCGGCGAAGGGGTTGATGTCGACACCCCACACTGCGTCGAGGGCCTTGGCTGCCCGCTGGTCGGCGGGCATCGCCGGTTCGGCATCGGTCCATCGTTGCCAGAGGCGTTCGAAGGCTCCGAGGAGAAAGTGGCCGGATCCGCAGGTCGGATCGATGAGCGTGGCGTTGGCCAGGCCGACCGACTCGATGGCGGGGTCGAGTGTGCGGTCGAGGATGAACTCTTCGACGAAGTCGGGGGTTTGGAGGAGGGCGTAGGTCTTCTTCGCGTGCTCGGAGAGGTCTTGGTAGAGGTCGCCGAGGAAGCGGGTGTCGCCGATCTGGTCGGTGAAGTCCAGGACGAGGTCGCCGTCGTCGTTCGTGCGGCGAAACATGGTGAGGAGGTCGGTGCAGGCGTCGCCGGATGGGTTGGTGAGCCACAGAGGGCTGCGGTCTTCGCCGAGGATCCCGTCGAGGCCCCGCAGCGCGGATGCGGTGCGGAACACGTGCTGGAGGTACTCGCGATCCGAGTGGGTTGGGTTGGCTCGGAAGTAGTCCTGCTGCGCGGCTCGGGCGAGAGCGGCGGCGTCGCCGACACCGCCGACCATGGAGTCGTCGATCAGGCCGTTGTCTTCGCAGTAGCGGACAAAGACGCAGCCGAGGAGCCAGCCGACGGCGACCTGGGTGAGCCGGTCGTCGGCCCACTCGGTGAAGGTCCAGCCGGTCCGTTCGGCGTCGAAGGCCCGCTGGTACTCACTACGCAGCGCATCGCCGATCTCAGGCACGGTGTCGACCTGACGGTGCAGGTCGGCCAGAAGGTCGGTGAGCTGGGCTTTGAGGGAGTTCAGCAGGAGCTGCGAGTCGATCATGCGGTCAGGCCTCCGGCCCGGTGGGTGTTCTTGAGCCAAGTGTCGTCCAAGTTCATCCACTGGCTCCCAGCGAGTGCGGGCACCGGGGTGCCGTCGACCTTGGGGAGTGCATCGGTCGTGCTGCCCAAGACCACGAGCCACAACGTGCGCAGCTCGTGGCCCGCGTCGAGGACGGCGTCGCGCAGGCGATCCATGGGGGCGAGCTGTTCTCTGGGTGCGTGTCGGACGAGCGCACCGGGGAACCAGGCGATGACGTGTCGGTGACCGGCGACCTCGTCGATGGTGGCATCGACGGCCGACTTGGCGACCATCGACAGTCGTTCCCAGTTCGGGTTCCCGACGTCATCCGCGCCTTCCAGGTTGGTCCACGCCACCTTGCGCTGCTCGGCCGTGGCCTTCAGGTGCCGAAGGAAGGTGGCCTCCAGGTCGATGTTGACCATTGGGGGGTGGCCGGTCTGGAAGCGCGCCAGTCCGCGCTGGGCCTGGGCGAGTCGGTCGGTGGGCACCCGCAGTGCGAGGAAGCCGCCTTCCTCGAGTGATCGGTCGAGGCGTTGCTCGGTCGCGATGGCCTTGGCCACAGCCGGGTCGACTGCGTCGGCCGCTGGTGGGATGGTCGCCCCGCCGGTGTCGACGACGGTGGGTTGGCGGGTGGTGACCCGGGTGAGCGGACCCACTCCCCCAGGACCAGCCTCGGTCGACCGGTATGAGCGGTGCTCGTCGGACCACGCGAGCTTGAGGTCAGCTCGGGCCAGAACCTCGTCCAGTTCCGGACGACCCGGAAGCGTCGTACCCGGGAAACGTGCAGCTACTCGGGCGACGATCTCCTCGGCGGTGAGCCGAGGTGCGCTCACCAGCGCGGCACGCGACCAACGCAGAGCCTCCACCGGTGACGCGGTCCGCCGTACTAGATCTCCGGCTGCGTTGGTCATCGCGTCGTCGGAGCTTGCTCCGGCCAGCCGCAGGAGCCGGGCATCCGAGAGCGAGCGACCGAATGCTGCCTGGCCCGAGCGCAGTTCGGCCAGTGCCTCTCCACTAGGCACGAGCGGCTCGGCCCGAACGAGTGCGTCGGCCTGTTCACCCAACTGGACGGCGAGGTCGATCGCCGCGCCTGGATCGACGGCTGTCAGGCGACGGCGCATCTGGGAATCGAGCCGTGCGAGCACTTCACCCGCTGCTGTTGGGGCGCCGTCGTTGCTCGACCGGATCGCGGCGTCCACGGCGGAGCCGTCGATCGCCACGATGGTCCGCCTGCCGCTCCGCCGGACAGTGACCAGTTCCGCGGTCGGCCCATCTGCTTCTGCGGCAGCCCGGACCACTGCCGCGGTCAGTCGTGCGGCCTCTGCCGGTGGATGACCTGATCCTCTGGCTTCGAGCAAGGGGATGGTGAGCTCCGACACTCCAGCGACGCCGCCCAGGTCGCTAAGGATCGTGAGGAGGTCGACGGCGACGTCCATCAGCTCCGGCGATGACCCCCAGTGGTCACGGGCCTTCTTCATCGATTGCGATGCTGCGGCTCGGGTGATCCCCAGGTGCTCGGCGATGGCCGTCGCGGTCGGCCAATCCGCCAACTCCGTTGGGTCTGTGCCTTGTCGGTCGAGGCCGAGGAGACCGGTCACGGTCTCTCGGACCGAACCGGTCCGGCCACGAGCACCTCGCGGTGGGATGAGGAAGGTGCCGAGCTGGTCGATGTCTGGGGTCGGCACCGCTGGCACCGGTGATGGGGCTGTGCCCGGGTCACCATCGGTTGGCGTCCCCGGCCCGGTCGGTGCAGGTTCGTCGCCCTGTGAGCCAGGCGTGGTGTGGACCGTGTGACCGCGAGTCTTCGAGGTGGCCTCGGCGAGCCGCTCGGCGAAGCGCTCCAGCACCGCGGCGCGCAGTCGCAGCACCTGCTTTCGGGTCTTCACGGCAACGCCGCGAGTTCTGTTGACCGAGACCGCGTCCAGTTCGGCGACACCACGGACGGTCTCCGCGCCGAGCTTGCGCATGGCCGAACGCACTTTGCGGCTCGTGGGCAGCGAAGCGATCGGGTCGTCCAGCGACAGCCCGTCGGGGAGCTGGACGTGAGCCTGCGTCTCGGTGTCGTCCGTCCCGGAATCGTCGTTGCCGTCCGAGTGGGAGCCCTGTTCCCAGTCGGCGAAGACCGCGAGCCAGGCCCTGGCCATGTCGTCAGCCGTGTCGAAGCGCTGTGACGGGTCGCGTTGGAGCGCACGGGTCAGGAACTCGACGACCGGGCCTCGGACCTCGGGGTCGATCGCTTCGACGAGCAGGGTCGGCTGCGAATCAGGCGGCAGGTAGGCGGGGTCGCTCCGACCGTCACCCCATGTTGGGGTCTCACCGGTGGCCATCTCGTGGATGGTCACAGCGGCCGCGTACCGCTCGGCAGCGAGGTCGTAGACCTGCCGTCCCTCGTCGGACAAGAACGGGTCCAGGTATCCCGGTGTGCCGGCGGTGAGGTCGTCGTTCGGTGTCCCGGCGAGGGAGAAGTCGAACAGGACCAGGTGCGACTGCTTGCGCGGCCCCATCTCGATGATGCCCAGGTTGTCGGGCTTCACGTCCCGGTGCGCCACACCGACCTTCTCCAGGTAGCGGACTGCCTCGAGAAGGTCCTGACCCCACCGGCGAAGGAAGTCGGTACTCACCGGCCCCTCGGCACGCAAGTAGCCCGCCAGCGACCGCTCACCGGCGAACGACAAGACGAGCACCCTGCGTCCACCGACCTCAAGCTGTTCGTGCAGCTCGACGACGTTCTCCTGGCGCAGGTTGGTGATCGCCTCGCCCTCTCGCACCAGCCGATCGTCGTTGGCCGGCTTGGACGCGATCTTCAAGACCACGTCGCGCTCGTGGGCACGGTCATGGCACCACAACGCCACCGCCGTCGAGCCCTTGCCCAGGCGCCGCTTCACCTCGAACCGATCCGCCAACACGCCCCCAGCCTCAGCCACGAGGGGATCGACCTCGCCGCCCTCGTCACCGGCCCCGATGTCATCACCGAGCGCCAACGCCACCCGATCGAGGATCTCCGCGGTCGAAGTGAGCCGCTCCGACACGATCGGGGTGGTGCAGGCTCGCACCAGTTCCTCGATGCGCGAGTCGATCTCGGCCACGACCGCCGAGACCGACAGCCCGCTCGAACCGAGCGCGGCACGCATCTCACTACGATCCGACGCGGGCGGTTGCCCGGTGAAGAGCAGGTAGGTCAGCGCGCCGATGGAGAACGCGTCCAAGGCCACGCCGTCGGGGTCCGAGTCGGTGAACGTCTCCGGTGCCAGGTAGGTCTCCATGGCGGGATCGCCGAGGATGACCTCGGCGGCGCCCGTGCGCACGACCGGCAGCGACCCGACCCGGGTGTAGGTCGACACCGTCCCCGCAGAGTCCGTGCTCTCTCGTGCCGCGAGCGAGAAGTCCGAGATCAGCGGCTCCCAACGAGGGCCGCTGCCTGTCTCGTTGCCACCACTTCCGTTGCCGTTGCTGCTGCCATGGGCTGGCCGCAGCCACACCGACTCGGGGGTGAGCATCCGATGCGAGATCCGGCGACGGTGCATCTGGTGAACGGTCGAAACGATCGACTCCACGATCCGCAGCCGCTCCGACGTGTTCAGCTCGTCGGCTCGCTCCGCGAGGAACCGATCGAGCCGGATCGCGTCCGCGTGCTGGTCGAACACCACTGCCGGACCGAACTCGGTCACGTCCAGGTCTCGTGCGTGAACTACGCCGTCGATGCGCAGGTTCTGCGTCGCCATGAACTCCCGATTGGCGGCGTCTCGCAGCGCCTTCGCCTCGTCGGGGGTAGCGCCCACCACCGTCGAGTAAATGCGCACCCGAGCGGGAAGGCCATGCACCTTGTGCTTCGCCATGAAGTCCTGTGTGCTGCCCCGTTCGGCGAACGCCGGGAGCTGGAGCACGTAGGAGCCGGCCGTACGGCTCCGGGTCGACTCCTTGAATCCGATGCGCGCCATCGTCTTGGCGAACTCCGCCGACTCATCAGCGGTGATGCGACGGAAGCCGGTGCGAGACGACTCGGCCTCTCCGATCTCGATGATCGCCTCTGTCAGGGTCTGGACGTGCCCGCGGGCCTCCTCGTTGTCATCTGCGATCGCGACCTGCGGCCTCAGCTCGCTCGGTAGCACCACCCGCAGGTTCGGGTTCGAGAACCACACCAGCGATTCGATGAACGGCGCTCGGGGGGCTGCGGGGCCACCCCGCCAGTTCCGCTTGATCAGGCTTGCCAGGCTCCGAACCTTGGCCATGTTCAGCCGAGCCGGGTTCCCGTAGGAGACCCGGCTCCCGTCGCGCCGCTGCTGGACCCAGGTCCCCTGGTCACCGTCGACCCGCCCCGACCACGACTTGATCTCGATCAGGAACACGCCCTTCGGCGTGATGGCCAGCGCGTCGGCTTCGTGGATGCGGCCGCCGTCGGTGAACTCGAAGTTCGTCCAGACCCGGAACGGCTCGGCATCGGGCAGGAGGGAACGCAACGCGTCGAGCGCGTCGGCCTCCCAAGCGTGCTGGGAGGGGGTGACCTGAATCCATCGTGGCGAAGTCGCGTCCATATCCCTCTGGCCCAAACCCTAACGATCGGCAGGTACTCGCTCTGCGTGACCTGCTTGGCCAGCCATGGCGGACGCCGCCGTCTGGCAGGCATCTCAGACTCCCCGGCAAGCCCAGAAGCTCAGACACCAGAGCGCCTCTCATCGTGGCCGGGGCACATATCCGGCGTACGCGCCGACGCGGCGACACCCTGCAGCCAAAGACGCGAAGGCGGTCACGGTTACGTTCGCTGTAGCGGTACACCTGCGGCTGGCGATCGTTTCGGATCCTTCGTGATATCCGGAGCGATCTCCACGCCATCGCGTCGCCACCGATGACCACACGCGGCCGTACGGTTGCGCCCTCAGCGTGTCGGTGGCCGGAGGGGCCGACGGGTTCAGCCGAGCGCCGTCCGTTGCGTCGGCATGTCGTCCCATGTGCGGCCGTCGAGTTCCCGGCCCCCGGCCTTGGGGGTTCGACCGCCCCACTGCTTGAAGAAGAAGGGCACGCTGGCGTCCACGCACTGGTCGCGTAGGTCGCTGACCCACGGCAGCAGCATCTGTCGTGCTCGCGGCCCTGACTCGCCTCCGGCGATCACCCAGTTGATGCCGGCGAGGTCAACGGTGCCGAGGGGACCGAGGAGCGGTTCGCAGGAGAGGAACTTCACCGCTGCCGAGGTCTCAACGAGGTGTCGGACCCGGAAGGTGTAGCGGGCGGACTCTACCGAGACGCCCATCCAGAGGTTGTCGGGCCAGTCGAGCTCCCCGGCGACCTTCGAGAGCCGCTGCGCCCGCTTCGTGAGCACCTGGTAGGTGTGGCGAGGCGTGTCGGCGATGACGGCGAACACCTCGCGGATGTAGTCGAGCGGCACGTCCGGGTGGAACAGGTCGCTCATCGAGTTCACGAAGATGGTTCGTGGCGCTCGCCACCGTCGGGGTTGGTCGAGGGTGTCGCGGTGGATGCTGAGCGCGAACCCGGGGCCGCTGGTGGCCGGGTCGCCGTCGGCCTGATACTTCGCGACCCCCATCGCCTTGAGGCGCTTCGCGAGCGTCAGCGCGTAGCAGTTGTCGCAGCCAGGGGACGTCCGGTCGCAGCCGGTGGTCGGGTTCCAGGTCGCCTCGGTCCACTCGATCGAGCTGTGGTCGCCCATTGGTCATCCTCCCATCAGTCGCGCGTATGTTCGATACCGAATGCTACAGGCCCTGGCCCGTGCAGGGCCGGTTGTCGAGCGATCAGGTAATCCTCACGATGGTGCCATCGGGAAACTGGCCAGCGCGGCGGCGAGGCGACCGCGTGGCCACGATCGAAACTCGACCGTCGGCCTCGATCTGGCCGAGCGGCCCCTTCCAGTGGCCGACGTTGAACGGCGTGTTCACCAGCACGTACTTGTTGATGTCCTCGACCTTGACGTCGCCCGCGCCGGCGAACGCGTCGAGGAGCGCCTGGCGGACCGCGGGATCCCGGAGGTCCTCGTCCCGGAAGAGCGACAGCTCACCGACGCGGCGGTCTTCGAACTTGAAGCCGCCGCTTGGGTCGACGCTCCACATGGCGTCCTTCATCTTCTCGAGCCCCTTGAGGCTGCGTGTCCCGTAGACGAGGTCGTAGATCTGGCCGCCGGTGTTCACCATCTCGAACCCGAGCGTGTACTTGAACCCGACGACTTGCCGGAGCCGCTCGGGGTACAGCTCGCGGAGCCGCTGGCGTCGGTTCTCGTCCTGGGCGGCGTCGGCGAACTCGTCGGTGCCGAACAGCTCGCGTAGGTGGTGGTCGATGTTCTCGGCGCCGGCGAAGCGCTGAATGGTGTTGAACATGTAGAGCACGAACGCTTCCGTCTCGCGGTGCGCGCAGAGCTGACGGATCAGCTCGAGCGGCACGCCGCTGACCCCGAACGGGTCTACAAACGAGAACATGGGCGCGTTCTGTGCCCCGTTCGCCTTGATCCGATCAAGCAGCCACGCCCCACCAGCTTCGAATGACATCGCCTCAGTCGGGTGGATGACGACGTTGTCTGGCCACGGCGAGTACTCCGAGCGAAGCCGGCCGATCTGCTCTTGGAGCGACGCAAACCTCTTCGTGTCTGCTTCGAGGAAGACGAAAACGAACCTCGTTTCGGACATCGATGGGAACGACGGGTGATCCAGCAGCGCACGGAGTGCGATGAGCGGCGAGCCCTCCTCGCCATCGCTGTAGACGCCGGGGCCGGCGAACCCGTCAAGGATGATCACCCTCTTCGGCCGAGGCTTGCGGTACGCCATGATCGGCAGCCACGCCTGGAGGTAACGGCGCAGTATCTGGTGCTTCGCACCGGTGTGCGCGTCGAGCTTCCACTGTGTCGTCGCCGGTGCCACGGCCTTCCCCCCTCAGCTCGTCCCGATCGCAGGTATCGAGCAGGGAAACCGTAGACGCGCCGAGCGCCAGGACGATGGGACTGGGACCTTGACGAGCGGATCTGCTCCGCGAGTCGTTCACCTTGAGGTCTTGGCGCCATCGTCCCCGACGTAAAGGTGGTGGGCTTGGGCGGCGGCTTCGGGAAGGCGGGCGACGGTGGCGTCGGCTACCGCGGGGACGTGGGTCTGGATGGCGAGGTGGTCCTTCGACAGCCACTGAACGATGTGGGTGTGTTCCAAGCGGTCGATGGCGTGGCGGAGGTGGGAGCGCTTGCCGAGGGGCTTGTCGCTGCTGGAGCGGAGGCCGAGGTCCTGGGCGAAGGCGGCCAGGTTCACCTCGATCGGGCCGGTCTCGTCGGCGAGACGATGCCCGAGGTGACGGGCGACCTGGACGGCGGCCGGACCGACGATCGAGCCGTAGACCAGCTCGACGTAGGGGTGGGTGAGCTCGAAGGATGGCTCGTCCGCGCACCGAACCGGGGTGACGCGGAGGGTGGCGAGTTGGTTGCTGGCGGTGCCGTTACCGGCTTCTGGGCTGTGGGGTGTCATGACGGTCCGGGGGTGTTGCGGTCGGCTGTTGGACGGTTGCCGTGGCGGTCGTTCTCCCCCGCCGTCGCTCCGCGTGGTCACCGTCGTGCGCGTACCCAGAGCGCTGGGGCGTGGTGACCGTCCGGGAAGACATGGTGGCCAGGGTAGGCGTGACCAGGAGGTCTTGACCGGACATCACCTCGACAGCCCCATCTCGGGGCCTGGCCGATGCGCCTGGAGGGCATCGAGTCGGGCGCGGATGCGGGCGACATCGTCGCGGTCCGTGGTCGTTTCCGACACTCCGCGATTGGACGTCGGTTGGCGGAGTGATGAGGGCGTCTGCGGCGTGATCGCCGACGGGTCCCGCGGTGGTGCCACGGACTCCGGCGCCCGGCCAGGACCGGGTGGCGTCTGCTCAGGTTCAGGATGGGCCGGGTCCGCCTGCGCTCGCTCGGGCTGCCCGGGCTTCGGTTGGGTCGGTTCAGCGGAGGCAGCGAGTGTCTCGTTCAGTTCGTGCTGTCGTCGCCGGAGCTTGGCCAGTTCGTCGGCGCGGTCCCAGGGCTGGCCGATGCGGGCCTCGGCCTTGCTCGCTTCGGTCCGGGCAGCGTCGACCTCGGCGGTGATCGCCTTGAGTTGGTCCGGGAGGCGGTGGATCTGGCGTTCGAGGCGTCCGACGATCTGGGCGGGGTCAGCGGTCTGCCATTCGTGGGCGGTGTAGGTCAGCTCGATGTGCGCGGCGGGGATCGTGACCTGGATCTCGTCTTCGATCGTGGTGACCGCCCGGCCGTACACGTCGAGCCCTCCGAGGTGGCCGACAGGGGTCGATGGGCCGCGGGTCTCGGGTGGTGTGGCGTCGAGGCGGTCACCGAGGAGCTGTTGCAGGTGGCGTCCGGCGTCGGCCCGCTTCCGGTGGTGCTGGCCCTCGACGGTCATGGCGAAGCGATCGCCTCGGGTATCGACCACCTGGCCGATCGCTTCGGTCAGGTCCGCCGCTCGTTGCTCACCGCGGGCGACTCGGGCTGTTGCGGTGTCGAGGGTTCGGCGGAGGCGGTGCTGGTCGTCGTGGTGGGCTCGTTCGAGGCGGGTGAGCCGGGCTACGTCGGCGTCGACGCCGGCCTTCTCCAACACCAGCGGGTCACCGGTGGCGAGTGCCTTGACCTCGGCGAAGGAGAGCGCCTGGTCGCCGATGTCATCGACGTCTCGGTCGGGCAGGTCGCCGCGAGTGACCTGGGCGATGAACGCGGCCTTCCGCTCGAGCGTCTGCCACATGTAGGTGTCGAAGCTTCCCTCGGTGACGTACCGGATCACCTGCACCTGCGGGTTCTGGTTGCCCTGGCGGAGGATGCGGCCGTCGCGCTGTTCGATGTCGGCGGGCCGCCAGGGTGCGTCGAGGTGGTGCATGGCGATCGCTCGGGCCTGGACGTTGGTCCCGACACCCATGGTCTCGGTGGAGCCGATCAGCACCGCTACCCCACCGTCGCGGGCCGCCGCGAACAGGTGGGCCTTGGCGGCGTCGGTGTTGGCGTCTTGCATGTAGCGGATCTCGCCTCGGGGCACGCCCCTTCGGACGAGGAGATCTCGGAGTTCGTCGTACGCGTTCCATCCGCCGCCGGCGGGGGTCGAGACGTCACAGAACACGAGTTGGAGCGCCCCGGGGCGGATCGTGAGCTGGCCGTGCTCGTCTGCGTAGGTGTTGTCGCGGGTGGCGTGGTGGATGGCGGCGACGCGCTGCGCGGCGACTGCCAGCTTCCCGCCTTCGGGGTCGGGTGCTTCGCCGACGAGGCGCAGGTCGAGCGCGGCGCGTCGGCCGTCGCCGGTAACCTTGAGCATGTTGTCCTCGGCCGGGTCGACGGCACGGTTGCGGATGCGCTCGGCCCGACCAGCGAGGTCGGCGACGTAGTCGACGAGCCGGTCACTCGGGTCGACTACGACGGTTTCAGGTCTGTCGCCGATCAGGTCTGGGGTTGGGAGGTTGAGGTCGTCGGTGGTGCGGACGTCGGCGACCTGGCGGTAGAGGGTGAGCAGTTCGGGAACGTTCTGGAACCGGGCGAACCGGGTCTGCATCCGGTACGAGCTGCCGTCGGGGGCCAGTTCGAGGGCGGTGTGGGTGCGGCCGAAGGTGGCCGCCCAGGCGTCGAAGGCCCGGAGTTCGACCTCGGCGAGCAGGTCGGGGTGCAGGTAGGACTGCATCACCCACAGTTCGGCCATGGAGTTCGCCACGGGTGTCGCCGTGGCGAAGGCGACGACCCGGGGTCCGTGGGCCTGGCGGAGTGCCCACAGCTTGGAGTCAAGGTCCTGAGCACGCTGGGACCCGGATCGACCGACGCCGTCGATCGACGAGTCGACCTGCCGGTTCTTGTACGCGTGGGCCTCATCGACGTAGAGGAAGTCGATGCCGGTCTCCTCGAAACGGACGCCGTCGTCCTTGGAGGATTCGGCCAGGAGCCGCTTGTAGGTCTCCTCCATCTGGGCGATGCGCCGCTCCAGCTTCTTGACCGACAGTCCCTTGCCGTCCTTCGATCCGGCGAGGGCACGGCGGGCGGCCTCGATCTCCTCGCCGAGGTAGCCACGCTTGAGGTCGTCGCCGAGCGGCAGCCGTGCGAACCCGGACTGGGTGAAGATGATCCCGTCCCAGTCGCCGGTGGCGGCGCGGGCGACGAACTCCTTGCGACGGGCCTTGGACAGTCGCTCCTTGTCGGCGACGAGGATGCGGGCGGTCGGGTAGATCTGGAGCCACTCGCGGGAGAACTGCTCGAGCATGTGGTTCGGGACGATGACCGCCGGTTTGGACACCGACCCGAGCCGCCGTTGCTCCATCGCTGCCATGACCATCGTGGCGGTCTTGCCGGCGCCAACGGCGTGGGCGAGCAGTGCCCGGCCGTCGGTGAGGATGCGGGCCACGGAGTCGCGCTGGTGCGGTCGGGGCGTGAACTGGGCGGCGAGGCCCGGAAGGGTGAGGTGGCTGCCGTCGTGGGACGGCAGGACGGTCGAGGAGAACAGTTCGTTGTACCGGTCGGCCAGCCGCTCGGCCCGGGCTGGGTCTGACCACACCCACTCCCCGAAGCGCACCCCGATCGCCTCCTGCTTGTCGCGGGCGGCGAGGGTCTCGGCATCATTGCGGACCCGTCGGCCGTCGTCGGTGGCGTCGGTGACGGTGTGCAGCCTCTGGTTCAGCGCAGCGTCGAGCAGGGTGATGGCATCGGCACGAGAAGTACCCCACTCCGAGGACAGGGCGACGCTACGACGGGAGCCGTCTCGGAGTCGGGCCGACCACGAACCCATCTCCGGTAGACGCTCGACATCGACGGTCGCGTCGAGCACCTCGGCACAGAACGCCTCGACGTCGGCCGCTGCAATCCATGGGGCACCGAGCCGGGCGGTGATCTCCTCGGGTTCAAGCTGGCGGGGCAGCACCGCGGCCAAGGCGGCGACGTTGGCCCGGAACCGGGGGTCATGTTCGACGGCTTGTTCGGCTGCGGTGACTTTCTGGCGGATGTTGCCCGACAGGTAATGCGGCGCCGGGACGAGGCTGTTGGTCGCCGGGTCTTCGAATACGAGGTCGCCAAGACGCTGGCGAGCGGTGGCTTGGTCTGTGCCGAGCAGCTCTGCGGCGCGGTCGAGGGTGACGGCGCCGGTCTCGTCGAGGCAGACCGCGACGGCTTCTTCGGGGGTGTCGACGCCGAGGCGTTCGTGGGGCGGGTCGATCACCCGCTCGGTGAAGATGGCGGCGGGCCGGGCCACCTGGGTGTCGTCATCGAAGACCTCCAGTGCAGCAACGAGCGGCCAGTCCGGGTCGTCTCGGAAGCCGCCCATGCGGGGCCTGACGCGGCGCATGATCTCTGCCCCGGTCTCGGCATCGACCCGTCCAGTACGGGCCTGACTGGACCGGTTGATCGGCCCGTAGATGCGGACGTAGGAGTCGTACCGGTCGGTGAGAACGCGCTGTGCGGCACGGAGCCGGTCGTCGTCGGTTCCGTCGAGTTGGGTGGCGAGCACGTTGCGGGCGGCGTCCCGCAGGCCGATGAGTCGGACCAGTTCGGTCGTGTCCTTGGCGACCCTCGGTGTGTAGGTGAGGACGGTTCCGTTCTTGAAGCGCCCGATAGCCCCGTGGTCGTCGGTGACGAAGCTGCCCTCCTGGGCCGACGAGGTGTCGAAGCGGCCCTCCGCGACCGTTGCCAGCGACGCCGCCGCCCGGTTGCTCGACTCAGGCCGTGGGGACAGGGCGTGGTCGCGTGCTTTGGCTTCGGTGACGAGGTGGTCGAGGGCTGCGGGGAGTTGTTCGTCGATCGACCCGGTGGCGGTTACGGTGAGCTCGTACTCCCGGTACATGCCTCGACCAGCAGTGAGCTGTCCGAGGATGTGGTCGGGGTGGGCGTCGAAGTACTCGTTGATGTCGAGCGGCTCGACATCACCAGTGGCCGGACCGTCACCTTCGATTGCTGCGGGCACGGTACGACCCCAAGCGGGGCCAGCGGCGTCCTGGCCGGGAAGGCGACGGCGCAGGACGACCAGGTCGACGACGACATCGGTCCCCGATGACGCGGCGAACGCCCGCTCCGGGAGACGCAACGCTCCGACGAGATCCGCGACCGCGGCCATCTCCCGTCGAGCCGCGGGGTTGCGGGCATCCAGCGTGTAGCGAGAGGTGAGCGCGACCACGAGGCCGCCCGGGCGGACGAGGTGAAGGCTCTTGAGGAGGAAGTAGTTGTGCAGCGCGTGGCGGCCCCGGTTGTGGACCGGGTCGTGCGGCTTGACGCTGGCGAAGGGCACGTTGCCGATGACGATGTCGTAGGTGCCGTCATCGGCACGGTGGTCCTCGAACCCGATCGGATGGATCGTTGCCCGGGCGCCGTAGAGCTGGCGGGCGATCTCGGCGGTCGTTCGGTCGAGTTCGATGCCGGTGAGCGATGCTCCCGGTGGGGCGAAGCCGATGAAGTTCCCGGACCCGCAGCCCGGCTCCAGCACGCTGCCGGTTCCGTCGAAGCCGAGCGCTTCGACGGCTCGCCACATCGATGCCACGACGGTCGCCGAGGTGTAGTGGGCGTTCAGGGTGGTCCGACGGGCCTGCGCCCAGGCGTCCCCGGTGCCGAGCAAGGCCCGCAGTTCGGTGCGCTCGCTGGTGAAGCGATCGGCGTCTTCGTCAAACACCTGGGGTACGGCGCCCCATCCGGCCCAGCGGACGAGTACCCGCTGTTCGTCCTCGGTCGCCCACCTGTCGTCGGCTCGGCACTGTTCAAGGACGCGTAGTGCGGCGAGGTTGGCGTCGAGCTTCGCTTGGGTGCCCGACGGTGCGAGGTCGTCCTGTCCTTGTGGCCGGAACGGCCCGGGGCGATCCTCCGGCTGAACTGGAGCGGCGGCGTCACCGCCGGTCGAGGCGGTTACCAGGCGGTGTGGATCGTCTCGTTGATCTCGGCCAGATGCCGGTAGTGACGCTCCAGGATCGGGTCGTCCTCCCAGTCCTCCGGGTCGGTCTCGTCCGACTCCGGTTGGAGGAGTTGGTGGTCGGCCAGGGTCAGATCCTCGGCGATGGTCAAGGCCTGGTAGCTGCGGAGCCGGTAGGTCTCGATGTCCTCGCCGGGGCGTTGGGCTCCGAGGATCTCGTCCCTGCGGGCGGTCACCTCGGCCTGGATCTGCTCGCCCGCTTCGTCGAAGAAGCGGGCGGGGTCCGGGATCTGTGAATAGGCGCGTGGACGGTGGCGTCGGTTGTGGTCGTGGACGAGTTGTCCGTACTGGTTCATCGCGGTTCGCCTCCTTGGCCGGTGCATCGGCGTCAATGGGCGGGGGCGCTTGGTCGAACAGCGAGAGCTGTTCTACGGGTGCTCGGCGAGCGCTCCGATCGCTGCCCACAACCTACCGCCGAGATGTCGCCTGGCACGGGGACCCCCCGACGGTCCGAGTCGGTGCAGCAGTCACAGGCTTCGCCCGCCCATCTCGGTGGCCCGCTCGTGGCTGTGGCCATGTTCGAGCCGGTCGAGTCGCGCCTGCATCTGGGCGACGCGGTCGCGCACCCACATCTCCTGTTGACCGTCCACGGCGATGCGCCGGTACCCGGTCTCTGCAATGGCGGCTCGGCTCGGGTCGCCGAGGTCGTTGCGCACCACGAGCACCTGGTGCCGCCGCGGGTCATAGACGACCTCGACCTCCTTGCCCGCCCACGTGCCCGCGGGCTCCGACGTCCACCCCACGGGAGCGAGACGACCTCGGTCGGTCGGACGGAGGAACGGCTTCACGCCGTTGCCTCCTCGCGGACCACGACTGCGCGGTTGGCCCGTCGAGCAAGGTCACGCTCCCGGTAGAAGGGACGAGTCCGGACGTGTGCAGGTGGCAGCGTTCCGTGAAGGAGCAGAGCGTCACCGGGGCGCATCTGACGAAGGGCATGCGCTGGAGCGAGCGAGACACGGGTGGTCGAGTACTGGTCCGACGTGCTCCCCGGTCGGTCGCTCGCCGAACGGGAACGGGTATCGACCTCGGCGTCGCCGAGGACCTGGTCGACGTAGCGCAACGACGTCGGGTCCGACAGCCCGGCGTAGAAGCACTTGGTCAGATGGTTGGTGAGGATCGTGTCGGCCTGGCGCCCGTAGGCCGCTTCGATCTGGGCGAGCGACTGCCAGATCGTGACGAGCACAACGCCGATCCCCGCCAGGGTCGATGCGTACTCCGGCAGCGACCGCAGCGGCGTGTTGCCGGCCTCGTCGATCACGACCAGCAGTGGCGGATCGAGCGGCTTCCCGGTTCGGGCTACCTGCCGGTATGCCTGGTTGATGAGGTCGTTCAGCAGACCGCCGAACGCCGGTGCCAGCCGCCGCTGGTCTTCGATCGGCGAGCACAGGTAGACGGTGTTCGACCCACCGAGCAGCCACCCCAGATCCAGTTCAGGTGGGGCTTCGTCGGACTGGTCCCGCACCGCGGAGGCCGCCACGCCCGGTTCGGACCACGGCCACACCACGGTCTGGGCCGTCGAGTACACCGACGAGCGGGTTCGCTCCTCCAGCTCCCACACCGACAACAGGCCCTTCGACGCCTCCACCGCACCCGCGACGACAGCGCCGTCGCTCGACTTCATGACCTGGTCGAGCGCGTGACGCACCTCCCCCGGCCCCAGCTCTGCTGGGTGGTCCTGGAGCAGCACCCACTCGCACACCGCCCCCATGTCGCGGTTGGCGTGGAAGGCGACGTACATGAGCCCGCTCAGGAGGATCTCCGCCTGCGCCAACCAGAAGTCCATACCGCCCTCGACGCCGCCCTTCGGAGCGGCATCACACAGAGCACGCGCCACCCGCTGTGCGCCGAGCACGGTCCCGGCCTGCTGCAACGGCGACCACGTGGCCGAAGCGTCCTGCTCCACCGTGGATGCCGTCGGGTCGTAGACCCGCACCGACCCGAGCTGCGATCGCCACCCGTGGGTGACCGCCAGCAGGTCGCCCTTCACCGACGACAACACCGCCGGCCCCTCCCACTCCAAGATCCCGCTCACCGCTGCTGTCGTCTTGCCCGACCTCGATGGGCCGATGAGTGCCAACGCGCCCCGATCGCCGCGGCGGTGGTTCCGCCTCACCGAGGTCCGGCCCGTCGGGGTGCTCTCTGTCGCCACCAACGAACGCCCGAACCGAGCGACCACGAACCGCCCCGGCACCGGCTTGTCGATCAGCAACGGGGCCAGCTCACGGCGACGGGCGAACTGCGGACGAGCGTCGACTCCGAGGGGCCGACGCTTCGAGGTCCCCACCCGGGAACGACCGATCCAGCGGACCACCAGCGCTACGACGATCGCCACGCTCACCGCGACCACTGCGGTGCAGGTCCAGTAGAGAGCGGGCACCGGGAGGGCCGACCCGACCGGCTCCGCCCATGCCGACGCCGGGTCCCCGAGGTTCGACGGCAACCGGCCCAGCGCATCCGCCGCCGCCGACACAGGAACCCGCGCCGACTCACCCACCAGGAGCAGCGCCAGCGAGGCCCCCGCCCACACGATCCCGATGGCAGCGGCGGCGACGGCACCGACCACCAGCACCATCAGCTCGAACCCGGTCAGACCTTCGCGCTCCACGATCTACTAGGCCGCCGAGCACCCCGGTTCTTCGCGGTGCTTGCCAGCCTCCCGATCAGGCAAGAGATGTACCGCGCGCCTCCGAGTCGCGATCTACGGTTGGACCGGTGCCAAACCTCCCGCCAAATACGTCCTTCACCGCACGACAGCGTCTGGACCAGGGCTGGGCCAGTCAGTGGGGCCGGGTACAGCGTTCCCACCAACGCCTGCCATGGGAAGGATTCGAGTGGGCCTCCGTTGTGACCGGCGAACACCTCCGGGATGACGTCGTCCACTTCTTCATGGACTGCTACCACCTGAAGGACTGGCTCAAGAACGACCCACAGATCACGCTCCAGGGAGATGTCGAGGAGCTCATCCAACAATCCACGGCATTGAAGGTCGTCGCGGACATCGCGAACGGCCAGAAGCACCTGAAGCTCACAAGCTCAAGGTCTGGCGACACCACGACAAGACTCACCGACGTGATGGTCACCCAAGGCGACGGGAGCGGCGCGACGATCTCGATGAGTGTCGAGAACCACGGGGCTCCTCTAGATGCGAGCGATCTCGCGAGGATGGCCCTTGATGAATGGCGGGCGTTCCTCGCTGCAGAGGGCCTGAAGGCGTAACGGTTCCGCCCCTCTCTCAAGCCCGGCGCTAGAGTCCGATCATGGACGCGGCCCGTGGTCGCCCTGGTTCTTGCGACAGCTCGTGGGACGACGCGGAGCAGTTGGCCATGGAGATCGCTGCTGGCGGGCGGCTCCCGGAGTTGGCCAGCCCGGTGCTGCTCGAGGATGGCGAGGTCCTACACGCCTCGGGCGACGTGGAGGCGTGGCGGTTCCAGGGGATCGACGTTCCCTACGTCCGCCACCGCGGGCTCGCCGTCGGCGGTCTGTTCACGTTCGGACTCACCGCAGCCGCTACAGCCGCGGCGAACCGTCGGGCGCGAGCCGAGGCTGAACGACTGGCAGCTCCGCAGTGGCGCCCACTCGGGGTCGTGGAGGTGTTGGCGACCAGCCACCGGCTCCTCGTGCTCCACGGCGGTTCCTGGACCTCGGTCTGGTACGAGGCGATCCGTCAGATTCGGCCGTATCTGGACCAGGACAGACTTGAGCTGCTCTTCGACGAGGCTCCGCCGTACCTGCTCGTCGGTCCGGCCGTTCCGTACCTGGCGGTCGTGCTCGCGACGGCGTTGGCGTTGCAGGTCGGCACCGACGCTGTGGCGGCAACGCTCGCGTCCACATGAGAGTTGGCCGCCGCATCAGCGGTTGATCGAGGGTGCTTCCCGTGATGACGGGGTCGGTGTGGCGTGGTCGACTTGGGCGGGCAGTTCGCGCTCCCAGTCGTGGGCGGCGCGGAGGGCGTCGTTCATGTCGCCGTGCTCCAGGTCCATGACCGCGGCGGGGTGCATCTCGGCTTCGAGAAGTTGGGCGAGCTTGTCGGCGCCTTGGCGTCCGGCGTCGTCGGGGTCGAAGGCGATGACCAGTGGATGGTTCAGCCGGGACAGGGCGTGAGCGACTGACCGGTCGGGGTACCCGGCACTGAGGACGGCAACGGCCCGGTAGCCGGCGGCCGCGGCAGAGAGCGCGTCGATCGATCCTTCGGTGACGATCACCTCGGGGTGCTGGACCGTGGCTGGTCGGAACCGGGCGAGCCTCGGATTGGGGGCGAGGTCTCCGGTGGGGTTGAGGTACCGGGGCCGGTCGGGGCGTGGGTGTGGGACGCGGACCTGGGCATAGACGACCTGGCCGTCGGCGATCACGGGCAGGACTGCGCCCCCGGTGCGGCACATGCCGTCGGGGCGTTGCTGGCGGGAGGGGCCGAGGTCGGCGCCGACGTGGTTCCGGCGCAGCACTTCACCAGGCAGACCGCGGTTCTCGGTGAGCCATCGCCGGATGTCCTTGCCGTCTGCCCGCCAGAGCGCTCGTTCGCAGGAGTCGACGTAGGCGGTGAGTCCTTCGGTGTCACGGCAGCCCTGTACTGGTTCGATGGTGGGTCGAGGGCGCTGCCGGGGATGCCAGTCCGGTGGTTGAGGGACATGGCCGGCCTGTGCCGCGAGGTCGTGGAGGGCGTCGCGTAGGCCGATGTCTTTCGTTCGCATCACGAGGTCGATGGCGGTGCCGCCGTCGCCGCAGCCGTGGCAGCGCCACCGGGGTTCACCGCGGTGGCTGGTGAAGATGTGGACCGGCGGTGTCCGGCCGGTTTGGGCGTGCTGGGGGTTGGGACAGCTCCAGGAGGGGTTGCGTTCGCCGCCGACGTGCTCGCCAAGGAGGTCGTCGGCGAGGGCTCGCAGGTCGATGGCGGCGATGATCGCGTCGCGGTCGTACACGGCTCACGCCGCCTCTGGCTCCGCGGCTCGAACCGTTGGGTTCCCTGCCATGCGGGCGTCGGTGTCACAGATCGTGGCTTCGCTCGGTCCGATGACGTGGTGGACCACGGCCGTTCGGCCGCCGACCTTCCACAAGGCCCGCCCGCGGGTGAGTTGGCCGACGATTCGCGCTTCGGGGTCGGTGAGCCCGAAGTGGGCGATGGCGGCGTCGAGCTGGTCGGGTGCTTGGCGCAGGATGATCTTGGTGGCCGAATCCGCGAGCAGGCCGGCGGCGATCTTGGCGGTGGAGGTGCCGTCGTCGGCTTGGGCGACCAGATCCGAGGCTCGATGGGTGATGCAGAGGTTGGCGGCGCCGTAGGTGCGGCCGAGCTTGAAGCAGGTCTGGAGGTAGGCGGCGGTGTGGCGGTTGCCGAGCAGTGCCCATGCCTCGTCGAGCACCTGGACGCGTTGGGGGCCGGGGCAGGCCATGAGCTGTTGGAGCCAGCCCGCGGCAGCGACCATCACCAGCGGTAGCGCTTCGGAGTCGAGCGGGACGGCTGATAGGTCGAGCACGAGGCCGGGGCCGTCCCAGCGCAGCGGCACCGTGGACGGGCCGTCGAACATCCCGCGCAGGGATCGGGTGAGGAGCTTGTCGAGCCCGTAGGCGACGGCGCTGGTCTCGGTCGCCACATCTGTCGGGGTGCGTCGGAGCCTTGCGGCCATGTCCTCGGTTGGTTCGGCGACGAGGCGGGAGACGTCGACCAGGGTCGGTTCGTCGATCAGGTCGGCTCGGGTCAGTTCCTCGACCGCGGCGAACATCACGGCGTCTTCGAGCTGGGTCAGCGGTCGTTCCAGGACGGTGGCGACCAGGGCGGCGCACATCTCGGCTCGCCGGAGGACCTGCTTGTCCTCCGGTTCGTGCTCGGCGGCGGGGCCGGGAGCGAGCGGGTTGAGGCGGGTGGTTCCGCCCGGCGACAGTCGGACCGTGGTGAGGCCGAGTTGTTCGGCAAGGGTCGAGTACTCGCCTTTGGGGTCGGCGATCGCGAGCCAGCGTCCCTGGTCGCCGTGGCCGTAGACCGCGGCTTGGCGCCACATCAGGGTCTTGACCAGTGCGGACTTGCCGTTGCCGGGTTCGCCGAGGACCCAGCCGTTGGGGTTGGTGACGAGCCCGGAGGCATAGGCCTCGAACGGGTCCCAGCAGAACTCTGCTCCACCGGCGAGCAGGTCGAGTCCGACATAGGTGCCTCGGTAGCCGAACGATGCCTGGACCGAGAACGGGTAGATGCTGGCGACGTGGGCCGTGGTTCCCCGGTGATACGGCAGGCGCAGCGACGGCCGGCTCATGACGGGACAAGGGTGGAAGGGGCGAGACCGAGCGGGAGCCCGGCGGCCCAGGCGATGTCTTGGCGGGCGTCGAGGAGCCGGAGGTCCATGCCGTTCTCACGTGCGAGCTGTTCGACGATCTCGCCGTGTTCTTCGAGGGTGTCGAGGTCCGGTGCCGAGACGGTGACCAGCCCGGCGTAGGCCATCTCGGGGAACCCGGAGACAAGCTCTTCCTCACGGTCGAGCAGTGCCTGGGTGGCTCTGCGATGCCGGGCGTCGACTCGTCGGCCCTTCTCCTCCTTGGTGGTGGCATCGGACTCGAGCTTCACCAGGTCGCGTTCGATGCGTCGGCGGCTCTGGTGGGTCGGGACCGGGACCAGGACCACCGTCATCGTGCGGGTCAGCCCGCCCCCGGAGAGGAACGGTTCGAGCCATGCCGGTGGGACCGCCAGTCGGGGCCAGGTGCCGATCCACCAGGTGCGGTGGAAAGCCGAGTCGATGCGAACGTGCGACCAGGACGTGTCGAGGACGAGCGGGCCTGCCGTGGAGGAACGGACGAGTGCGAGCCGGTCGATGAGGCGGCCCTTGGAGGCTCGGCGTCGGACCGATACCGGGTCGATGCGTAGGCGGAGCAGCCGTTGGATGCCACTGGCGTCCAATGGTTCCTCGGCGGCCAGGCCTGCGGTGCGCAGTCCACGCAGCAGGGCTTCGGTCGAGGTCACGAGCGCCCGCTCCAGGTGCTCATCCGCGTTGCCCGATCCGCTTCGGTGGCGTCCGAGCCGGTCGCGGGAGACGGTGATGGTGACGACGATGTCGTGGGAGATCGCGGTCGTGGTGCCGGCATCGACGAGCTCCCGGTAGGAGGCGGCCGCGTCAGGGTGTTCCCGTCCTCGGGGTCCGCCGTCGATCCAGGCGAGGTGCTGGTCCATCCCGGATGGGCGGGCAAGGTCTGACCATGCGAGGTGCGTGACGACCCCTCGCTCGACCGCGAACTGGCCGAGCACGTCACCCCATCCAGCGAGCAGACGTTCCTGCTCGGCTCGGGGTTCGACCACGAACTGCGGTCCGGTGACAGGGATGACCGCGGTGAGCGTGTGGCGCTGGCGGTCGCGCACGGCTCCCAGGTCCGACGAGGGCCGCCATTCGATGCCGACGATGTCGATCCCGTCGAGACACGGAGGCATGGGTGCCTTGGCGTCGCCGCCCGCCCACAACGGCAGCACTGCTTCCCACTGTCGCCCACGACCGAGCCTCGTCCAAGCCCATCCGGCGAGCAGGGGCAGCCACTCCCACACCGCGTGCCCGCCGACCCGCCCGAAGCTCGCCAGGGCCGCGCCGACGATCGGCACCGCCGCCAGCAGGACCGGGACACCAGCGGTGATGGCGAGCACGGCCAGGGTGATCCCTCCGCCGAGCAGGACGCACTGCACGATCCCCAGACCGAGGAACACCCCGGAGGTATCGAGCGGCTCCAGGCGGTAAGTCCGCTCCACACGATCAGACGCCACCGGTCGACCCCTTCCCGGTTCCCGAACCACCCGCTGGCGGCCGGGGTTGTCTCGTTGCCGGCGGTGTCCGTGTGGATGTGCCGTCTGGTCGACCAACGGGCCGCTCGGCGGGCGACGCACCGTCGGCGGTCTGGACGGCCGCGTCGGCTCCCTTGGTGGCTGCGCCCTTGGCTGCCTTCGCTGCACCGGTTGCGGCAACCGCGGCCACCCCGACGGGACCGGCCGCTGCTGCCCCGCCCGACCCGCTGGCCGCGCCCGATGCCCCTGATGCGCCGGAGGCCCCCGACCCGCCGGAGCCGAGCGCGGCCGGTTTGGAGCCGACGCCGGTGTTGGCGATGCCATTGCCCTTGGTTCCTTCGGCTTTGCCCGACGCGAGCTGGTCGAGCCGATGCCGGGTAACCATCTGCATGGTGTTGGCCATCATCAGGCCCTGCTGACCGGCCCGGACCGGTCCACCCTTCACACCCTGGGCGACGACCGCGGCCTCGGTCATCGGGAGCAGCTTGGCGATGAGCAGTGGTGAGAACGCGGCCACCCCAAACGCGGCCACCGCCGTGAGCAGGATGCCCACCGCTTGGGTCACCGACCCTCCCGGGTCTTCAGCGAACACCTCTGGTTCGGGCAGGGACGTGACCTCCCCGCCCGAACCAGTCCCGACCGCCGCCGCAGCCGCTACCGCGAGCGCGACGGCGATGACGAGCTTGGACAGGATGAGTGCGCACAGGAGCTCGAGCAGCTTGCGGGCCGCTCCCCTCGTCGCAGGCCACACACGGGTGGCGAACACGAGCGGGGCAAGCGCGACCACGATGTAGATGAGCGCGGCGCGCACCACCAGCTCGGCGACGAGGATCAGCCCGGCGAGGACGGTCACGAGCCCGAGGATGAACACGACGAACGCGGTGGAGGTCCCGCCGCTGAGCGTCTGGAGCGACGCCACCACCGCGCCGAACTGGGAGATGTCGTCTTGGAAGTTGCCCATGACGTGCATCGAGAGGGCGTCGGTCAGGCTGATGAGCGCCTGGGTGATCGTGACGAGGCCGACCATGCCGAGCACCGAGACCGGGAGGTCGAGGGCCATGCGGCGGAGCATCCCGCCGACGTCGCCGTTGAGAGTCCCTTGGACGATCCCCGCCAGGACGAACAGCAACAGCAGCGTCGCTCCGATGCTGACGGTCGTGGCGTAGGGGCCGGTGCCGGTGATGAACCAATCGGCCTGGACGTTGGGGTCAGTGGAGTCGAGGAAGAAGTTGAACACCCCGCCGACGACCCAGACGACGGCGTCGACAACCCAGGCGACGAGCCCACCGATGATCATCTCGAACCCGGCCGTTGCGACACCGCCCACGAAGCCGGTGACCTTGTCGATCACCCATCCGACCGGGTTGGGGAATCCGATGCCGAGGATCATCGGACCGGCTCCCCATCCATCCGGGTGAACCCGGTCAACGCTTCGTCGAAGGGCACCGCATCCCACGGACGGTCGCTCGGGCCGGTCATCGGCGTGGGTCCGGGGGCATCGCGCACTGCGTCGACCCGCCAGTCTCCGTCGACCCACGACAGGTCGACGGTGACGGTCATCCACTCCGACTGCGGCGCAGCAACCTCGGCGGCGGACAGGACCGTGACGACCCACACCGAGACCCGCGCCTCATCGGAGCGGTGGTACTCGACCTCCCACGCCAACGGCCGAACCAGCCACCACACCCGACCCGACGACGCACCGAGCTGTTCACGGGCAACCGCCACCTCTGCTACGACATCCTCCGCAAGCCTGGGGGCAGCGGCAGGCGTGGCGATCTGGTGGATCGCGGCACGAATCTCGTCGTCGGTGAAGTAGAGCCAGCGCTGCGACGCCGTCGCGTACGACACACCCGCCACCGCGGCCCCGTGCTCACCCGAGGCGAAGCCGGTCGGCATCCCCGCGTTCTCGCCTGCGGGTACCGGCGAGGCCGGCGCCACCGGCTCGGAGGTACCTGGCGTCTCGTCGTCCGATGCTCGCTCGGGAGCCCGGGGCGGGTCACCCGCGGTGGTGATGAGCAGCGCCCCGATCAGGAGCAAGGCAGCCGCTGTGCCGGCGAACACCAGGACCCGCTTCCGGCCGGTTGGCTCGGCGGAGGCCATCAGCTCGCCGCCTCGAAGAGCATGTTGACCGCCGTGGGAGCGAGACCGGCGAGGATCGCCCCAACCACGCCACCCATGGCGAGGGTCTTGCCCCGGCTCGCACCGCCGTAGCTGCCTCCCTCACGGGCCAGCCCATACATGGCGGCGCCGATGAGCAGCGCACCGAGGCTGCCCCACAACGCCAGCATCTGCGCCCAGTTCAAGAGCTGCTGGATGAGATCGGCGCCCGGCATCCCATCAGAACTCGGGTCGACATCGACTTGGGCAAGAACACCGACGACACGAAGCATCGGAGGGCCTCCTTCGGCTGGGGAGCGGGGCTACCCGAACTAGGCCGATGAGCAGGCCGGAACTCTCCACGCGACCGCGAAGAAATCCCCAGGTGCGCGGCCTAGTTGGTCATGAGCACACACATGAAGATCGGCGCCGCGGCCGCCACGAGCGCCCTGGCCCTGATGACCTTGACGATCGGACTGCCCCTGTTGGCCGTCGCCGGGCTGGTCGGCTCCGGTGACCCGCTCGGCGGCGGCACCAGCGGACTCAAGACCGACGGCCTCCCACCAGCCGCAGCGATCGCCTACCAACGAGCAGCCGACGCCGCCCGCAACTTCGCCCCACCGTGTGAGATCCCACCCTGGATCCTCGCCGGGGTCGGCGAAGTCGAGTCAGGTCACGGCAGCCACGGCGGAGCGACCATCGACGCAGACGGCAACGTCTCCCCGCCCATCATCGGCCCAGCGCTACCCCAACTCGGCGGCGACACCGACGGCGGAACCTGGGACGGTTCCGACACCGTCGACCACGCCGTCGGCCCGATGCAGTTCATCCCCAGCACCTGGCGCAGCAACGGCCTCGACGGCAACGACGACGGCATCATCGACCCCCACAACATCTACGACGCCGCCCTCACCGCCGCCGCCTACCTCTGCGCCTCAGGTGGCCCGATGGCAACCGAGGACGACTGGCGACGCGGGCTACTCGCCTACAACCACTCGACCACCTACGTCGCCGAGGTCCTCGAGATCGCCTACACCTACCGCCAGGACCCGGTGCAGCCCGCCTCGGTCGTCCCCGGCGGCCCCGTCCAGCTCGTCGACATCCCAGGCATCGGACCGACCAACGCCTCCTGGTCGCTCCAGGTCCAAGCGATGCTTGCATCAGCCGAGGCCGACGGCGTCCACCTCACCGGCAGCTCCTACCGGGACTCCGCCGAACAGATCGCTCTCCGCCGAGCACACTGCGGCACCTCCCACTACGCCATCTACGAGATGCCCTCCCGCGAGTGCAGCCCGCCCACCGCCCGCCCCGGCACCTCGAACCACGAACAAGGCCTCGCCATCGACTTCCACCGCTGCTCCAGCCGAAGCACCGCCTGCTACCAGTGGCTCGCGGCCCACGCCGCAGAGTTCGGCATCCGCAACCTCCCGTCGGAGCCCTGGCACTGGTCCCACGATGGCCGGTAGCGCACCACCAATCGGAGGACGACCACCACGGGGTTAGACGGGCCAGTCCTTGTGCAACTCGGACGGGATGCCAACGGAGGCAGCGTCCGCCGCCACGTCAGTCCACAGGTCGCTGAAGATTTCGTCCGCGCCCCCAGTCCAAGCGTTCGGGAGCGGGGTCGGCGGGGACTGTAAGAACAACGGTGTAACTCGGTTGGCCTGACCGGCCGGGGCTGAGGGCTTCGGCAGGAAGGACACCGATCATGACGACCACTGGACCAGACGCGATCGAGGCCGGAGCGGAGGGC